>N._albigula_661_foregut__coassemble_29_pt1 | contig 17961 bp, 16 predicted proteins | sample N__albigula_661_foregut__metabat2_high_PE_002 | metagenome-assembled genome bin N
AAAAGTATCAAAAGAAAGCAAAAATCGAGGATTTTGGTAACATTTTGGCAAACGAGGTTATGTTTGACACGAGGGCATCGTGGTTTATCGAGACGAATTTTTAACGAAATTATGTTTTTTAAATCGAGGTTATAGAGGTTATCTTTATCGAGATTAATTTTTTATAACGAGGTTATCGAGGTTATCGAGATTTATCGAGAGGATATTTTTATTATCGAGATTATAGAGGGTATCGAGGGGGTGTGTTTTGAATCGGGAGAATCGGGATGATCAAACTTTTGTTATAATGGTTACATTCGCTGGTAGAATCGCGGCACTGCCGCGATGTCGAAGTAAGGGTAATCTCGGATTGAAGAATACCTTCGTCTTCGACATCGCGGCAGTGCCGCGATTCTACATTGTCGGTGTGGTGGCCGGTTATTTGCGGCGGCGGCGGACGGACTTCTCGGCGTTGGCGTTGATGCCACTCGAGCTTTTGCCGCCGGAGCTTACTTTCGGTTTTTTGGTGCGCTTCTTGGTGGTTTTGCGCCGGCTTGTCTTCTTGGTCTCGGTGACTTGCTTTTCGGAGACTACAGTGCGGTCGGGGATGGTGTCGCCGGCTGCGATGGCCGCGGCAACTGCCTCCTCGCGCTCTTTCTGGGCGAGGTATTCCTCGCGTGTCGGCACCCACATGTCCTTGCCGTAGTTGCGCAGACGGTTGTCGATGCTGTCTTGCGCGCGGGCCAGGTCGTCGGGGTCGGGATACATCTGGTTCATCGACAGGTTGCGCAGGTTGCGCGTCTTGTAGATTTCTCCGTCATAGAGTCCGAGGTTGAAGTAGTCGTCGAGCGAGTACTGGGGCAGGTTGTTATCGTCGGTGATGAAGACATGCTGCTGCGCCAGGTGGGGACGCAACTGGTCATATTTTACCCAGAACATCGGGTAGCGGGTGTCGCCGCCGAAGTCGCTGGCGCGGTTGAGCACCGGGCAGATAGCCTCTACATAGGTCTTCATGCGGTTGGAACGACGGTCAAACTCCCATTTCTCTATTATGTAGTAGTTGAGCACCTGACCGGTGGGCACGTCGGCCTCCTCGATGACAAATTTGGGATTCTTCTCGGTCGAGCCTTTGCCGCGCGTGTAGTAGATGCCGAAGCGGTCGAGCATCTCGGCGACGTTGACCTTGTACTGGTCGGAGAAGACTTCGCGACCGTCGAGGTATTCGTAGGCGGGCACTTTGCCGTCGACCACGAGGTCGAGAATCAGTCGGAAGAGGTTCTTCTGTCCGTCGATCACATCCTCGGGGTAATATAGGGGCGAGTTGCCCGGCTTGTTGAGGTCGAGCTGGCGGTATATCTCGCGCATGTAGGCGAGGTCGGCGTCGTGGGGCTTCTTGGCGGTGTAGAATTCCTGCATGCGCTGGGTGACGCCGGCGTTTTTCTGCTGTGCTTTCTTGTCGCGTTCGGAGCGTTTGCGCACGCCTCCGGCGTTTTCGACCTGAGCGGCAGCTGAGAAAGCCACCAATACAGCGGCCGAGAGAATCAGAAGTTTACGAAAAAAATTCATCATTTTCTATGTATTATCACAGAAGACTGACAATATACAAAAGCTGAGCTTTTGCACCCGACAGGCTCCGCGACGATTCAACTATCAATACTATTTGTGTTCAAACTAATTGCTGACGCGTACTTATGCGGTAACAACATTCAACATTCAACATTCAACATTAATTCAACGCTACTTCCATCGGGCTGATGTCGCGGGTCACGCCGTCGGGGCCTTTGGCCTTGACGTTCGAGATGAAGAAGCTGCGTCCTGCCTTCATGCGTTTGAACTGGTCGCGCTGACGCTGCGAAAAGCGGGCGCCGTCGGAGACTTCAGGTATGGCATTGCCCATCTGGTCGTAGATTACGGTCGAGAATGAAACCACGGAGTAGTTTACATTCAAGATATCGTCGTCGATTGCGGCACCGAGGCCGTCGGCGCTCATGAGCGCCGCCTTGGAGATTCGCTTTGGAGAACCTTTGTAGTGCAAGGTGTTGCCCTGCGCATCCTTGACGGGCAGGTAAACTGTCGGGTCGGGGAGCTTGCGCACGCGGAATGTCATTGAGCCTACCTGCATGGAGCGGCCTTCGAGCTGCGCTGTAACCGAGATTGTAGCCTCGGTGCCGATTTTTCCGGCGTGAGCCACCCAGAGGTCACCTTTGCGTGTCAGCGTGCCGTTGGTCATGGTGGCGCTGACGGCGTTCATGGGGACACCGGGCACAGATATGCTGATCGGGTTGTCGATTCCGGCGTAGAGCACATTCATCATAGTGGGCGAAATCGTAGCCATCGGCTCGATAACTGTATATGATGACTTGAAGGGACGCTTATCGACGGAGCCGTCGCCACGGGCAACCTCTATGTAACCGGAGTAATCGTGAGTGCCGACCGAACCGGCCACAAATTCGTAGAGGCCGTTGGGGTTGGCCAGACGCTGGCCGTTGACATAGATTGTGGGTCGCTGCGTGGTGTCGATAGCCGCGAGCACAATATTGGCGGAATACTTGCCACCGCGCATGATCATGTTGGAGTTGGGAATCACGTATGCGTTAAGTTCGTTGACGCGCACGTCACCGATATCGACGTTGGTAATGAGGTTTGCGAGCGCCTCCGACTCAGCCTGGCGTATGTCGTTCTGCAGCTTGGTGAGCAAAGTGACGGCAGCCACCGAGGGCATATTTTCGAACAGTTTGGTCTCCCACTGTGTGGGTCCTACAGAGCCGGGGCGGTTCACCACGGTAGTCGAGAGCATCTCGGCGACGTTCGACTTTTTGGCGGAATCGGAGATGAGGGTAGTGACATAGGTGCGGTAGGCATCGATGTCGCCGCGCAGCTTGCGTCCGCGGTTTGAGGCCGGGTTGAGCATCACCACCGAGGCGGCTTCGAGGTCGTCGTTGTTCTTGATGTCATGATAATCGCCGTCGTCGCCGTCGGCTTTCTTGGCGATGGCCGACTTGAGTTCTTCGATCTGATTGTAGAGGGCTGCTGACTTGCTGCGCAGTTCGACACCTTTGGTATACCACTCGCCGGCCTTTTCGGGATTGCGGCGGTAGATGTCCTCGAGATAGTTGAACTGCACTTCGTTGCGCGCCGACATATTGAGGTTGGTGCGGTGGATGCCGTCCTGGACTTGGCTGAAGCCGTTTAGGACATCGCTCGACACGTTGAGGGCGAGCATGGCCGTGAGGACGATATACATAAGGTTGATCATCCTCTGCCGGGGGGACATACGCGCCACATTATTGCTGCCACCTGCCATATAACTAATTTAGAATTTAGAATTTAGAGTTTAGTTTGTTGCGGAAGTGGATGAGCCGCAGGCTCATCCCGCTCAACAACGAGGATTGTTACTCTACTTATACTGTTTATGCTATTGGTTCTGGTTGAGGCTCTCTTCGAAGGGATTGGACATGCCGGCTGCAGCAGCACCCATCATGGGGTTCTGCATGTTGATGGTCATGGCCGTGATCATGCGTTCGTAGACGGAGTTGAGCTGCTTCATGTAGCGAGCCATCTTCTCGGTCTCCTCGCAATAGCGCGAAGATTCGTTGGCAGCCTTGTCGTACATGTCGCGGATATCTTTGAGGCCACGGTTCACGCGGTCGATAGACTCGAGTTGCGAGCTGATGCTCTTGAGTTGGATTTCGTAGATGGTGTTGAGACCGGCGATGTTGCGGTTGAGGTTTTCCATCTGCGAGACGTAGCCCTGCGAGTTGGCCGATACGGTTTCGGAGTTTTCGGTGATGGCCTGATATGATCCGAGCAGAGTCTGCGACACTCGGTTGAGAGCCTCGGTGGTTTCGTTGAGTTGGCTCATCTGTTCGGCAATGCCCTGCATCTGTTCGAGATAGGTCTTTGAGGCGTCGGCGAGGCTGACGGCATCTTCGAGGTTTTGTTGCGGGTCGGCCATGGCCACAGCTCCGGTCTGTCCGGTCTGTCCTGAGGCGGAAATCTGAATTGGAGCGCCGTCGGCGGGCAGGTCTCCGTTTATGACCACTCCCCCATTGCCTTTGAAGTCGGGGCGGTCTTCCTGGTTATGGCTGTCGAGCACGGGGAAAACATCCTCCCATGCGTACTCGCGCGGGGGGCGGTCGAAGGCAGTGAGGAGGAACATCGCCACCTCGGTGCCCATGCCGATGCAGAGCAGCGTGGAGCCGCCGGACAGGTGGAGTATCTTGAAGAGTGCGCCCCAGATCACGACGGCCGCACCGATGGAGTATGCGAAGTTGAAGAAGCGCTGGCCTTTCTCTCCATGCAGGAAGCGCTCGATGCCATTGGCGTATTTTCTTATCTTAACCACAGTTATTCTAATTTAGAATTTAGAAATTTAGAATTTAGAGTATGACTCGGGGGGGGACTCGGTTTTTGAGGGTATATCGCGGCTGAGCCGCGACGCTACAAGAGTTGGTGACTGTGAGTGACCGAAAGTGACAGAGAGTCCTAATGAGTCTTATTTCTGTTTTTTCTTGGTGCCGCGGGCGAATCCGATTTGTGAGCGGACGCAGCGGAAGCCGATGTATGAGCGTTGTTCGTTCTGGTATTCCCACTGGCGGAGGTCAGCGCGGATGTTCTGCGCGGCATCTTTCCATGAGCCGCCGCGCACAATCTTGCGCTTCATCTTGTATGGGTCCTCCTTGGCGGCATCGTAACGGTACTCGGGATTGAGGTCGGAGGTGAGACGGTCTATACTTTCGGTATAGGCAGTCGAGGTCCATTCGGAGACATTGCCGGCCATATCGTAGAGACCGAAGTCGTTGGGTTTGAATGTGCCGACCTGCGATGTGATGACATGGCCGTCGCGCACGAAGTCGCCCTCGCGTGGCTTGAAATTGGCGTAGAAGCAACCACGCTCATCCATAGGCAGTGTTTCCTCCCAGGGGTAAGGTGTCTCCGAGTTGCCGGCACGGGCCGCATATTCCCATTCAGCCTCGGTGGGGAGGCGGTAGGGTTCGATGTATACACCCTCGCGGCCGAGCGAGCGCTTCAGGTAGTCGGTTCGCCAGTTGGCGAAGGCGTTTGCCTGCTCCCAGCTGACACCGACAACCGGGTAGTCGTTGTAGCCGGCATGTGAGAAATACATGCGGGTATACGGCTCGTTGTAGGCGTTTTCGAAGTCGTTGATCCAGGCGGTGGTGTCGGGATATATATTGATAATATATGTGTTGAGGAAATCGTAGTCGCCTGTGAGCGGACGTGAGATTGTCTCGCGCACGATGCGTCCCTCCTCGGTGAGGTAAGCAGTATCTTTGGAGATAACCGGCAGGTCGGTCGGCGTGGGCAGGTCGGTATTGTACTCGCGGGTCTCGGCATCGATACGGTTCTTGCGGCGAGCCGCTGCGGAGTGGTTGAAAATCTCGTAGCGGTAGTTGAGCTGTGTCGGGTCGAGTTCGCGCTGGCCGGTGATGGGATTTGTGCGGTAGACGCTCTCGATGGCGCGCTGCTCATCCTCGTTGGGATTGCGCCAGGGTATTGCCTTGTTCCAGTTGAGGTAAGGCTTGATGGGGTTGCCGTCGCGGTCCTCTTCGATTTTGAAAGCCTCATTGCCGCCAAAAGCGGGGTCGGCGAGACGCTCGCGGATAATGGAGTCGCGAACCCAGAATACGAACTGCTTGTATTTAGAGTTGGTGATCTCGCACTCGTCCATCCAGAAGGAATCGACGGAGACACCGCGTGCATTCTTGCGGATGCCGGCCACTGAGTCGTCAGCCGCGGGGCCCATGGCGATGTGTCCGCGGTCGATGAGCACCATGCCGTAAGGGGTAGGCTCGGCAAATGAAGAACCGCCCACGCCGACGACTTCACCGCCGGCACCGCCGTTGCGCTTCAGACCGGCGCAAGCCGACATGACGGCCAGAAGGAGGAGAGCGGTACAGACCGTAAGCGAGAACCTGCCCACAGTGCTGCACCCAACGGAGCGCAAGCGACCCGATTGACGGTGCGAAGCACCGCGTGTTGAGTAATATGACGTTCTGAAATTTTTCATCTTTATCATTGTCGCTACATTATTCGAATGGAACGTTGTTTATTCTTGTTTTTTTCTCCGAGGTTGAGCTTCACATTGTAACCCACCACAATCTCATGGCTGCCTGAAGAGGCTTTGGTGATGGCCGACAGAGGGTAATCGTAGGCGTAACCGAGGAAGAAGTTCTTGAATTCGGCGCCTACCATGACACTGACAGCTTCCTTGTAGCGGTAACCGACGCCGAATGAGATAAATCTGTTGTATGTTGAGCGCATCTGCACCTCAGGTACAAACCTGCTGAAATCGGTGCGCAGCATCATTGATGGTTGCAATGAGAATAACGAGTTTTTGATTGGAATATTGCCGTCGAGTGTGAAATAGGCCATGCGTGGCAATGTGGCCTGAAACTCGACGCTCTCGTTTGATGAGTTACCTTCGTTGCCCATTGTGATGGTCGGCTCGGTGATGTGCAGCACGGAGAGTCCGGCTGAGAAATATTTGTGAGTATAGGTCAGTCCGGCCGACAGGTCGAAGGCGTTGCCACTGACGTCGGAGGTTGGGAGCTCAGGGTCGTCGGGCTGGTGAAAGTCATCGCCTTCGGGTATGTAGACATCAGAACCCTTGAACTTGGTGTTATAAAATCCGGGCTGGATGCCGACTGACCATACACCCTTGAGAAACTTGAACTTATAGCTGACCTGAGCGCTTACGCCGAGGTTCCGGTATAGACCGATTGACTCCTGATTGAAGAGCACACCAACGCCGATGCGCTGCTTCTTGCCCAATTTGACGGGCATATCGCCGGCCACTACGAAGCTTTTAGGGGCGTTGTGGATGCCAATCCACTGCAGTTTGGCACCTCCGCGCACGCGTATGAAGTCAATAGTGCCGGTGGCCGCCGGGTTGTAATATGTAGGCACAGCCCAGTACTGGGTGAACATGGCATCGTTCTGCGCATGGGCGCGGGGCGCCGCAAACAGGGTGCAGAGCATGACAACGACCGCAAATTTTAACAATAATCTTCTTGGGGACATTATTCGAAATAGAACGTTATCATTACCATGTTGGACTTAACCTTCTTCAGCGACTGGGTGATTTTGTACATCTCCGGGTCATCGTCGAGGTCGGGACGCTTGTGGTTCAGGATATCAGTGAGACCGAAACAAAATTTGATTTCGGGGTTGAATTTGAAAAACGGCAGGTAGAAGTCGCATCCGAGACCGACAGAAAGGTAGCAATCGGACGATTTAAGCTGCAGATAATCGGTGCTTTTCTTGCCGACGCTGAATGTCGGCATGACTCCGGCGGTGACGTATGGCCTGGCGTTGCGCAGACGGTCGCCCGAGATTTTGAGGTCGAGCGGAAGAATTACGTAGACATTCTTCATGGACTGCAGGCGGGTTGTGCCGCTGTAGTAGTCGCGCATCTGCACGTCGGAGAAAGTGAAGGCCATGCCGGGGGCAAAACGGAGGTTGAAGTACTGATGCAGACGCAAGTCACCAAGAACCTGGACGTTTATGCCGGGGCTGAACGAGGGTGTTTCGACGTACCACTGTTCCCCTTCGGGAGTGACCGGGCCATTGTGGGTGAACTTGAGGTCCTGCATCACCATGCCGATGGTGAAACCGAGATGCCAACGCTTAAGGTCGGCATATGGACGGTTGAGAAGTTTGTCGTTGAATTTGGCCTGAGCCGGCTGCGCAAAGCAAGCGATGAGCGCCACTACGGTGAGAACCGAGGCGGCGAAGCGGCCGAGTCCGATATTTATCTTACGTAAAAACACATTAAGATAACGTAAGGACTAATTATAATATTGGCTAAAAAAGAATAAAAATAGTTTTGGAGCCGGCTGATAGCCGACGCGGCACAACCCGACGGAGCGCAAGCGGCACAAGTCTAATTCCTAACTTCTGATTACTGCTACCAGCTGCCGCCGGCACCGCCGCCGCCTGTTGAGCCGCCGCCGAAGCCTCCACCAAAGCCACCGCTCCCACCGAAGCCACCGCCGCGACCCATTGTTGAGCCGAGAATGGCTCCGGCCGCGATGGCCGCCGACGGGTCCTCCTTGCGCGGTATGCGGTAGGGCTTTTTCTGCTGATGGTGACAATATTGGCATTCGTAAATCTTCACGCCGTTGCCTTCGGCGCGTGTGGTGGCCGGGCGTACTGTCATGTCACACTGAAGACACATGGCGATGGTGTGACACGACGGGCATTCGGTATATTTCTTCTGGTCGGCCTTGAAGGGGAAGCGCTCGATGGTTCCACATTTGGGGCACTCCCACACGTCGTAATCGACGGTGCGGAGTTTCTCCTCGAAATCCTGCGAATCGCTGAGCAGTTCGTTGTCCTTATCCTCGGGCAGGCGGTTCATCTTGGCACCACAGGTGGAGCAACGCACACGGCGCGTGCGCCAGTAGCGGTAGGTGAGATACGCAAGCAACAGAAATATGAGTCCGGAGCCGAGCGAAAAGACCCCGAGCCAGACAAATGGTGCGAGTTGCGAGCGCCACATCTCGGCCTTGGCATAGTTGGAGCTGCGCCGACGCGAGCCTACGCAGACATATATATACAGGAACATGGAGCCCAGGAAAAGAAAACCTGCCACCCATCCTATGAATTTCATGATGACAGCGCTATCGAGCGGCTCGACAGAGTTGTAGTTGTCGGCCTCGTCCGAGCGGAGTTCGGCGGCTACTTCAGGATTTTCGAGTGCCCCGATCACTGTGCGGGTTGAATTTTCGACAGCAGCCGCGAGGTCTCCGGCCTTCATGGCCGGCACGATGTCGCGGGTAACGATCTTTTTGCAAGCGATATCTGTCAGCACTCCTTCGACACCATATCCGGGCATAATGAAGGCGCACCGCGAACCGGGCGAAATCATGATCAACAGTCCGTTATCTTTGTCTGACTTACCGATACCCCACTCTGTGAACAGCTGTTCACACCACTCAGCAGGTGTGAGGTCGCCGATTTCGGGCGGGATGGCCACAACGGCCTCGACCGAAGTATTCTTACGCAGGTTATAAAGGCTACGGTTTATGCGGTCCTTGACGTCGGCGGGGAGCAGATTTGCAGGATCGGAGACATATTGGTCACGGCGCTCGATCTGCACGTTAGGCATCTGCGAGGGGGCATATACTTGGGCGAGGGCCGGCAGCGCAAACACGGCGAGCATGAGCGTGGCGACAATGGCGTGAAATATGGTACGATGTGAGTTCATATTACAATCTTTTAAACGGCGGGCAGGCTGTGGCCGTTGAGTTTGCGGTATAGGTCGAGTGCGTAGACGTCGGTCATGCCCGACACGTGGTCGAGCACCGACTGCACTCGCTCGTAGACATCGGTGGCGCGGACGTCGTACTGTTGGGGAATAATGTTGAAAATCAGTTTCGAATAGTTTCTTTCGGGGTGCATCACGGCATCGACCAGCGTCTCCATCAAGAAATTAACAATCCTGTTGCCGGCAAGTTCGATGTCGACCACCATAGGCGCGCAGTAGATTTTGTTCCAGGCGGTTGCGGAGCACTGCGAGTATGCGTCGGCCAAGAGTCCGGGCAAGCTGCCTACCAGAGTGTCGGCAAAAGACCCCTCGAGAATTTCCGGTTCATGCTGCATGAACACCTCCGCGCAACCTTCGACAAGCGTTCCGACGACACTCGATCGCAAGTAAGCCACCTGTTCGTTGGGGTCCGCCAGTGTGTCCATCACCTTGACCATTCGCTCACGGCGCTCTTTGGTAAAGAAGTCAAGGAAGAGGTCATGAACCTGTCCGGTGGTGAGTATGCGCAGTTTATGCGCATCCTCGATGTCCATAATCTGATAGCAGATATCATCGGCCGCTTCGAGGATGTAGACAAGCGGGTGGCGTGCGAAACGACCCGGCGCAACCTCGGGCATGTCGAGTTGCGCGGCAACTTTGCGAAAGATTTCTTCCTCGCTTTCGAAGAAACCGAACTTCCCTTTCTTGCCTGAATGGAGCGAGGAGTAGGGATACTTCACGATGGAAGCGAGCGTGGAATAAGTCATGGCCATGCCGCCGTGGCGACGCCCTTTGAACTGATGGGTCAGCAGCCGAAAAGAGTTGGCGTTGCCCTCGAAATTGACGAGGTCAGTCCACTGTCGGTCGGAGAAATTGGCGCGAAGTTCCAGTCCGGGTCCTTCGCTGAAGTAGGTTCCGATGGTCTTCTCGCCGGAGTGGCCGAAGGGAGGGTTGCCGAGGTCGTGACAGAGACATGCGGCCGCGACTATGTCGCGGATGTCGTCGAACTTGTGGTCGAGCTGTGGATCGGCATATTTCGCTTTAAGACGAATGGCTATCTCATGGCCGAGCGAGCGCCCCACCGATGAAACTTCAAGACTATGGGTCAGGCGGTTATGCACAAAGACATGGCCCGGCAGGGGGAACACCTGTGTTTTGTTCTGCAGGCGACGGAACGGCGAAGAGAAGATGAGACGGTCGTAGTCGCGCTGAAAGTCAGAGCGGGTGTGGTGCCGGTCGTCATGGTAGGCCTCCATGCCGAGACGCTTGTCGCATATGAGATTGGTCCAATTCACTTTATTTAATGTAGAATTTAGAATTTAGAATTTAGAGACTGACGGCACAACCCGACGGAGTGCAAGCGGCTGCGGAGAGACGGTTCCACCCGACGGAGTGCAAGCGGCTGCGGAGAGACGGTTCCACCCGACGGAGTGCAAGCGGCTGCGGAGAGACGGTTCCACCCAACGGAGCGCAAGCGGCAGCGGAGAGACGGTTCCACCCGACGGAGCGCAAGCGGCTGTGGAGACTCGGAACCAGACTCGAAACAACCTAACCCTTATTGCTGCACTTTGCGGAGGCGGAGGGAGGAGTTGTGGCCGGGAAAGTGGAGGGTGAGCATCGCGGGCGAGTTCTCGAACTGCGCTTTGACATCACCGGCGACAGGGCGACCGGCCGGGTCGAGCCACTCCACGTCATAGACATCTGCAAAGGCGGTGGCGCGCAAGCGTGCCTTGGTGGCGCCGGGTTCCCAGACAGAGGCATTCTTTTGAGCGCCCGACAAGTAGACCAGGCAATAGCCGTAGGTCGACTTGACCATGGCGAGGCGGTAGTTGCCGCCAAGTCGCAACCGCGCCTCATCGAGGGTGCGGTCGAACATCTCCCACTCCCCTTCCAATCTGTCGGAGCTACGCGCAAAGTATGTTTGCCGCACGTCAGGATTGGCGAAGTGTGACATTTCGGCACCGCTGCGCCATGTGCCCTGCGCGGTTTTCTCCAGAGAGATGCAGTCCAGTTCAACCGAAGCGCTCGGTGTGAGCCACACGCCGACAGAGTCGGGACGAAAGCCGGGAGTGCCGACGCTCAGCAGCGGAGTCCATTTGCGGTTGCCGGCACAGAGTGTGATCCGGCCACCTTCGGACACGAGCTTGTATGAGTTCCGGCCGCCGCGCGACTCGAAGCCGTCGGCGAGCGAGGTCTGAGCCACGATGCTGTCATCGACAAGCGCCATGACACACATCGAAGATCCGTATAATTCGTCGTATTTGTTTTCTTTGATGTCAATCCGGAATTCGGCGTTATGCCCCCGAGCGGCAACAGCCACCGACCAGGGCCTGACGCCCGAGCGCTGCGAGGCACGGAACGACAGGGTAAAATCACCGCTGACGCCAAATGGCAGCATATGACGCGTCGTGTCTGCTGAATTGTTTACAAATCTTCGCGAACCGACAGTTGCCGCCGACGCCATGCCGGTGAAGGCTGTGACTATGCCTACAATGGCAAACACCATGACGACACCACCGATTATCTTGTTGATTAGCCACATGGAGCGCAGATTGAAGTGCGACCGTACTTTGTCGACAAAATAAGACACAATCCACCACCAGAGAAGCGCACCGATGCCGATGAAAACGAAACCGGTGATGTACATGATCAGGGTGATTTCGGGCAGCAGAAAGTTAAAACGGGCAAACAGGCCAATAATCAGAAAGATAATCAGCGGATTGGAGAATGTAAACAGGAAGCCCTGAAGTATATCCTTGCGGCGAGTCGTCTTGGCGGCGCCCGGCTTCTTGAGCTTGCGTGCCGGATTGGAGCGGAACAGGTAGATGCCGAAGAAAATGAGCACCACCGAACCGATAATCTGGATGATATTCTGGTTTGTCTTGAGGAAATCTTCTATAAAGGAGAGGCCGAAACCGGTGAGCAGGCAGTAGAACAGGTCGGAGGCTGCGGCGCCGACACCGGTGAAGAATCCGGTCTGGCGTCCCTTTTCGAGAGTGCGCTGCACACAGAGGATTCCCACAGGGCCCATGGGAGCCGAGATAATGATTCCGATGGCGAGTCCTCGCCACATCATATATAATATGCCTTCGAGAAAGCCCATGCGCTGTCAGTTGGTGATTAGATATCCTCCGTAGCCCGAGGGGAGGCATTCGTAACGGCGCAGGCCATATTTTTTAGAATAGGCCGGGCAATCCTTCATGGGTCCGCCGCCACCCTCGACCACATTGTAGCGTGAGCCGCATTCGGGACAGATGGCAAACGGCAAAGGCTCGTCGTCTTGCTGCATACGGACGCGGATGTCAGGTTTACGTTCTACCGGACAGCAGAGGTCGTAGGCCATAGGAACGGCGGCCTCGAGGGTGAACGGATTGAAACCGCAGACTAAGAGCACACCCCCGTAGCCGGTGGACGTATTGGTCACGAATGGGAAATTACGTGGTTCGCCAAGCGACTTGATGAAGATATTGTACTGGCCGAAAGCAGACACTCCGTAGGTATGCCAATATTCGGGCGACGAGAGGTTTATGACCACAGGGAGGTCAGGCACCCGGTCGTCGTCGACGGTGTTGCACGCCGTGGCTAACGGCAGAAGCAGCAACGGCAGAAAAATCCGTCGGAATATTGACGTATGGTTCATGGTTTATGATTTGCGCTCTAAGCCAGGGGGATTTGACGCAACATCTGTGCAAACTGGTCGGCCATTTTCTGCATCGGTCCGTTGATCATAGGCTTGAGCATTGCCGGAATCTGGATGTCAATCTGCACATATGCCTCACATGTGGCCTCGTTGAGCGGGATGATGTTGAATGTCATCGAGAGGGGCACGGGAGTACCGAAGCCTTCGAGGCGAATTGTGGTCGGCGGAAGAGTCTCGACGAGTTTGAGGGTTACTTCGCCGGCGGGTCCACCGGGAAAGCTGATGGTGTCGGGCGTAACTTTGACCTGCTCGAGCATGGCGCGCTGGTCGGCAGGGATTTGCTCGGCGGGGACATTACTCAGCATTGCGCCGAGACCCTCGAGATTGGAGAACTTGTCGAATACGGTCCGGGCGGGATAGGCCAGACCTACTTTTTCAGATTTGTATGTTGCCACTTTTGCTTTGAGATTAATTTAGGGTTTATGTGCTCACTTCATGTGCTCACTTCATGTGCTCACTCCGTTCGCACCACAATCAAGATGGGAGGGAGTGAGGTTAGAGGTTAGAGGGCAGAGGACAGAGGGCAAAGGACAGAGGGCTGAGGTTAGAGAGCCGAGGGAGGGCGCTACTCGGCGACCCAGTTGGCCGGGTCTTTGCGCCACTCCTTGAGGGTGGCCTCGTCGGCAGCCTCGATGTAACGGCTGTCAATGGCGGCCTCGACAAGAGTGTCGTAGGTGCAGAGGGAAACCATGTCGATGCCGGCGTCGCGGAGTCGTTTGACCGATGAGGGGAACTGGTAGTTGAATACGCAGACTCCTCCCGCGACTTCACACCCGGACATGCGGATGGTCTCGGCTGCCTTAAGCGATCCGCCTCCGGTGGCCACGATGTCTTCTACCATCACCACATACTGGCCGAGCTTGAGGTCTCCTTCTATAAGATTCTCAAGACCATGATCCTTGGGAGTGCTGCGCACGTAGACAAACGGCAAGCCGAGCGTGTCGGCAACCACCATGCCAAACGGTATGGCCGCTGTTGATACAGCTGCCACCACATCGGCTTCGCTGTACTGCTCAAGTATCACCTTGGCCATCTCGACCTTGATGAAGTTGCGGACATCCGGATATGACAGAATGCGACGGTTGTCGTTATAAATAGGCGAATTCCAACCATTTCCCCACACGAACGGAAGTTCGGGCTGGAGTTTGACCGCGCTTATATTGAAAAGCTTATCAGCAAGTATTCTATCAGACTTTTTCATAATTTCATTTTATGGCTAAATTGTACCACTTGCACCAATGATGATTTAAAATGACACATTACTTACAAACTGCAAATTTACACTTATTGCGATAAAAATGCAAATAAAAAACAATCAATGAGCGACGGAATACTGTCTAAACGCTCATTTTTTGCATCTTTTATACATTTAGAGCATTCAGAAAGTGACACCGAGGGTCAGCAGTGATATTTGAACGTCGGCATGGTCGAGTATGGCAAGAGCAGCCTCGGCCAATGTCGAGCCTGTGGTGCAAACGTCATCGACCAGCAGCACATGGCGGCCTTCGAGTTCTGCTGGATTAGTGAGTTGAAATAGGCCTTCGACGTTGCGGCGGCGTCCGTCGAGAGTCATCGAAGTCTGCGTGCGATGGGCATGTACAGCCTTGAGATTTTGATACATAGGAATTTCGGCCGCTTGAGCCAATCCACGGGCCACTTCGGCAGCCTGATTATAACCTCGGCGTGCCTGCTTGAGAAAGTGCATCGGCACCGGCACAACCAGATCGATATCACTTAAAAAGCCGGTAGAGATAAGTTCTGTAGCGACCACGGCACCGAGATGCCCGGCAAGTCCGCGAAATTTTTTGTATTTAAAGTCATGGATAAGTTCGGCCAGGTCCGAGTGGCGCGAATAGAAGAAATGTCCGGTGGCCCGGACATAGGGAACAATTCCCATAAACCGCTGCGCCATAGGGTTGTCTGACTGCCTATGATAGAGAGTGCGCGGCAATCGGGCAAGGCATGAGGTGCAGACATAGCGCTCATGCGGCGACAGACGCAGTCCGCACAGATGGCATGAGCGGGGAAAGATGTACTCGCCAAGAGAGAGAAGCGGATTCATCAGCGGCAGAGTTGTTTGATTTCGGCCATGGCGATGTCTGATTCGAATCCGCGTGAGACAAGATGACGGAACAGTTTGACCCTGTCATCGCGTTCTGCCAGGTCAAGATTGGCAGCCTTGGCGCGCGCGGCGCGCGCCAGGGCATCGGCATAGTCGTCGGGGTCAATCTGCTCGAATGCATCGCCGATCGTTGCCTCACTTATGCGCTTGGCAATCAGGGCTGCGCGTATTTTGCGGCGGCCCCAGGCCGAGAAGCGCACCTTGTCGCGGGCGAAACTGCGGGCGAAACGGGCATCGTCGACAAACGCACGCTCACGCAAATTCTGCAAGATCCAGTCAACGTCGGATGATCCGAGACCCTTGCTATAAATCTTGCGGACAATATCAGATTCGCACTGCTCGGAGCGGGCGCAAAGCGACGCAAGGCGGAGGAGCAGCGACTCCTTAGTCGTTGGTTTTGCAGGCATAGGCAAAGCGTTTCTTGCGCTGTGAATCCTCCATGATACGTATGTCGTCGTAACCGTCGGCTTCGAGCAACCCCTGAAGTTCGGCGGCATAGAGAGGATTGATTTCAAAATAAAGTTTACCACCAGGAGCGAGCGCAGTCTGACCGACATCGGCTATGCGGCTGTAATAGACAAGCGGCGTGGCATCAGGTACGAACAGCGCACCGGCAGGCTCATGCTCAAGCACATTGCGCGACATATCCTTCTTCTCGAACTCAGCGATATAAGGTGGATTACTGACTATGATATCGAAAGAATCGACATCGGGCTCATAGCGGAATATATCCTCATGCATGAAATTGATGCGGGCATGGAGCGAACGCGCATTTTCGGCGGCGACGCCAAGAGCCGGCCGGGAGATATCGACGGCTGTCACCTCGGGGAAGATGAGATTGCGGCTCAGCGCGATGGCAATTGCACCCGAGCCGGTGCCGATATCGAGCACCCGCAGGTCAGATTCTTTGTTTTCTGACACAATCAAATCCACCAGTTCGGCGGTTTCGGGGCGAGGAATCAACACATCGGGGGTAACCTTCAGGTCCATGCCATAGAAGCGCGCCTCGCCGAGAATGTACTGCAGCGGTTCGCCCGCAGTGAGCCGCGACATGATGCCATCAATCTTCTGACGGATATAGTCCGAGACATGCCGGTCGGAATTAACAATCATAGCCGTCTGGTCCCAGCCTTTGAGGGCATGAAAAATCAGGCGCACCATTGCACGCGCCTCGCCGGAGCCATATTCACCGGCCAGCGAGGCCACCATCTGCCTCGACAACTCACCCACCGTGATTCCATCCACTTTTTCCATATCGCAAAATTAATCTTAAGATTCTATTTCCACAACAATAATTCTATATTCACAACAATAATACTGTTGATTTTCTGCTAAAAAATTGCTAATTTTGCGAAATATAATGACTAATAGCGCTATGAGCGACAATCTATTCGAAAATAACAACAACGAGAACGAAATAACCGAAGTCGAATCGCTGCGCGTCGAGCAGACGCCCGGAGGCTCGGCGGCGGGCAGCTACACCGACGATTCGATTCAGACACTTACCTGGAACCAGCACATACGCAGGCGTCCGGGTATGTATATCGGCAAGTTAGGCGATGGCACGCACACCGACGACGGTATCTACATTCTTGTCAAAGAGGTGGTTGACAACTCTATCGACGAGTTCAACATGCACATGGGCAACCGCATCGACATCACCCTGACCGAAGAGGGGGAGGTGAGCGTGCGCGACTATGGCCGCGGCATCCCCTTAGGCAAGGTGAAAAACGTAGCCTCGGAAATAAACACCGGCGGCAAGTTCGACGACAAGAACTTCAAGAAGTCAGTCGGTCTGAACGGCGTCGGTCTGAAGGCTGTCAACGCACTGTCGGAGTATTGCACGGTAGCCAGTGTGCGCGACGGCAAGAAAGTCACCGTGGCGTTCGAGAAGGGCGAGGTAATCTCCGAGTCGGAGCCTACCGACACACGCGAGCCGAACGGCACGCTGGTGATATTCAAACCTGACAATGCACTGTTCCAGAACTTCAAATTCAACGAAGAGACCGTGCAGACCATGGTCGAGAACTACACATATCTGAACCAGGGTCTGCAGATATTCTACAACGGCAAGAAGTATCTGTCGCGCCACGGACTTCTCGACCTGCTGAAAGACAAGCTGACCTCGGAGCCGCTCTACCCCATCATCCACCTTGAAGGTGAGGACATTGAGGTCGTTATTACCCACACCGAGCAGAACGGCGAGGAATACTACTCGTTTGTCAACGGCCAGCACACCACGCAGGGCGGCACGCACCTGTCAGCTTTCCGCGAGCATGTGGGCCGCACCATCAAGGAATTCTCGGGCAAAGGCTTCGAATATTCCGACATACGCAACGGCATGGTGGCCGCAGTGTCGGTGCGCATACAGGAACCGGTGTTTGAGTCGCAGACCAAAACCAAGCTCGGCAGCAAGGAAGTGGCACCCGACAGCACTCTGACAGTCAATAAATTCGTGGGCGATTTCCTTAAGAAAGAGCTCGACGACTATCTGCACAAGAATCCTGATGTGGCTGAGGCCATGCTGCAGAAAATAACCCGCAGCGAGAAAGAACGCAAGTCTATGGCAGGCATCGCGAAACTGGCCCGCGAGAAGGCCAAGAAGGTGAGCCTGCACAACCGCAAACTGCGCGACTGCCGCATACACTACAACGACACTCTCAAGCTTAAAAAGACCAAAGAGGGTGACATCGAAGAAGATCCGCGCGAGGAGACAGCCATCTTCATCACCGAGGGAGACTCGGCATCGGGCACCATCACAAAGGTGCGCAACGCTGAGACTCAGGCCGTGTTCTCACTGCGTGGAAAGCCCCTCAACTCGTATGGCATGACGCAGGAAGTCGTGTACAAAAACGATGAATTCAATCTGCTACAGGCGGCCCTCAACATCGA
>N._albigula_661_foregut__coassemble_31_pt1 | contig 17731 bp, 12 predicted proteins | sample N__albigula_661_foregut__metabat2_high_PE_002 | metagenome-assembled genome bin N
CAAGGGTTATTTACTCATGATTTTGTTGACGACTTATTTGTCAGCAGCCGGTTTCTTTGCTGTGGCTTTCTTTGTTGTCGTTGTCTTCTTGGCAGCTGCTTTCTTGGCCGGAGCTTTCTTGGCTGCTTTCGGTTTCTCGGCAACCTTGGTGGCAATTACTTCTTCTGGCTCTACAACAACGGCGGTGTCGTCGTTGAGTATGTTGGCGCGAAGTGTCTTAACCTCCTTGTTGAGCGACTCAATCTCGGCTGCCTGATTGCGGATGGTGAGCAGCAGAGAGTTGAGCTCTTCGTTGTCGATGCTCTCGGGGTACTGTTCCTCTACACGCACCAGGAAGTCTGCAAGCACGTTCATGTAGTTGGTGAATGCCGCAAACGGCGAATCGTAGGGGCTGAAAGCGGCGTGCGAAGCGCCGTCGGCCAGATTCTTCGTACTCATATAGTAGAAATGGTCCGAACCCTGAAGATACTCCCAGTCCTGTTTAAGCTTGCGGTCGGTGCAAAGGCTTACACGCTCAGCCACGCCGTAGAGCTTGGTCAGAGCTTCGTTCTGCAGCCCGTTGCCTTTCCATGCGGATATGTCGCGTGCCTCGTCAATATCGGAGATGGGGTGGAGCACCGAGATTTCGCCTACAGGTTTGAGCTTTGCGGTAACCTCATGCGGCATAGCGAACGATATGTTGTGTTCAGCAGCGAAGCGGGGCAGTGCTTTCATGAACTGGAATATTCCGGTAGCTGCCGGCAGGAACGAACCGAAGGTGTCCATGCTGAAGTAGAGGTTCACCACCTGCTCCTCTTCAGGAAGCGCTGCAATCCAATCCATATATTTGTCAGCGGTGAGAGGATACTCAGGCCATTCAGGATTGTTGAAATTACGGGCCACATCGTCGCTGAGTTTGTCGTTGGTGAGCAGCAGTTTCAGTTTGGGAGCCGTCGCGGCGTTGTAAACGTAGTTAGGCGACTTCCAGCCGAGCACATGCTTGGCGCCCACGGTGAGGCAGCTCTTGAAGCCCATGCCGTAGACCATCGAAGCGGTGTCATCGTCGTAGATGAGTTCGGTATTGGCGAATGTCTTGGGAGTGACTCCGAGAGTGCCCTTGAGCATATCCTGTTCCATTTTTACCTCGCGCATAAACTCCTCGGGGTCTTCGAGTGAAGAGAGCGAGTGTGCGTAAGTGCCGGCAAGGAACTCAACGCAGCCGGTGGCGGCAAGTTGTTTCAGGCGGTCGATCACATCCGGTTCGTAGACCTGAAGCTGCTCGAGCGCTGTGCCCGAAATTGAAATGGCGCATTTGAACGTGCCGTTGCTCTCTTTAATCATGTCGAGAAGCGTGTCGCACATCGGCAGATACGAATTCTCAGCCAGACGACTGATAATCTCCTCGTCGGCGAAATCGTCGTAATAGTAATGGTCGTTACCGATGTCGAAAAAGCGGTAGCGTTTCAGCCGGTACGGCTGGTGAATCTTAAAATAGAAACAAATATTTTTCATTTTGACTGTAATTTCAATTATTAAAGTAAGTGTTGGAAATTAGTTTATATTATAATTTGTTGAGATTGGGACGAGTCCCGGATTTGCGAAGAGGGAGTTATGGGGGTCCATAATAACTGATGAGCAAGTGCGGGAATCGTTCCAAGGTCGGCAAAGAATTGTATAAACTAATTATCGACACTTACTTACCACCTATGACTTTCTTGTAAATGTCAATGACCTTTTTGCCGGCCTTTTCCCAGGTGATTCCATGAATCTCCTCGATGCCACGCTCCTTGAGCTCGGTGTGAAGTGCCGGGTATGTTGTCAGGGCGTACATAGCGTCGGCCATGGCGTCGATATCCCAGTAGTCGGTCTTGATGACGTTGTCGAGAATTTCGGCGCACCCCGACTGTTTGGAGATTATAGATGGCACGCCCATTTCCATAGCCTCGAGCGGCGATATGCCGAACGGTTCAGATACGGAAGGCATGACATATACGTCCGAGTCGCGGAACATCTGGTAAACTTCCTTGCCGCGCAAGAATCCGGTGAAGTGGAAACGGTCGGCGATGTTGCGCTTGGCAGCGAGCTTGATCATAGCCTGCTCCATGTCGCCGCCGCCTGCCATGACGAAGCGTACGTTTTTCTTCTTCTGAAGCACCTTGGCGGCAGCTTCGACGAAATATTCGGGACCCTTCTGCATGGTGATACGTCCAAGGAATGTGATGACCTTGTCTTTGGTATCGGTGCGGGGAAGGTTGAGCAGGTCGTCGTTGAGAGGAATCACGGCGTTGTGAACGGTAGTGACCTTGGCGGGGTCGATGCCATACTTCTCAATCACGGTGCGACGGGTCAGATCCGACACTGTGATGATGTGGTCGGCGTTGTTCATGCCATCTTTTTCGATAGCGAACACGGTGGGGTTGACGTTACCGCGCGAGCGGTCGAAATCGGTGGCGTGCACATGGATTACGAGTGGTTTGCCGGTCACGTTCTTGGCGTGGATGCCCGCAGGGTAGGTCAGCCAGTCGTGCGAGTGGATGACGTCGCAGGGCACGGTGCGCGCTATCACACCGGCGACAATCGAGTAGTTGTTGATCTCCTCTACCAGGTTGTCGGGGTAACGACCGGAGAACTCAATGCATCCGAGGTCGTTGAGGCGCATATAGTTGAAGTCGGCATAGATGTGGTCGCGCAGGTCGAAATAGAGCTGCGGGTCCATAACCTTGCCGATACGGTTGCTTACGTAGTCCCAGTTGACGTCTCTCCAGGCCACGGGCGTGCAATTGGCGCCGACGATTTTGGCGAAGCCCTTCTCCTCGTCGCCCCATGGTTTAGGAATCACGAAAGTGATGTCCATATCGCCATTGTTAAACATGCCCTTGGTGAGTCCGTAGCTGGCTGTGCCAAGTCCGCCCAGAATGTGGGGAGGGAACTCCCAGCCAAACATTAATGCTTTCATATCTATTATTCGGATTCAGATTGGGATAAAAGTTTGCTCATACGGTTGACGGTGCGGATTGTGCTCAGAATCTCACCGACATTCTTGGATGTGCTGACGGCACCGCGACCGGTGTAGGGCGGGTTGGCGTCATACATTTCCGACAGTGAGCCGATGCAGCCTTCGGTCATCTCATCTTCGTATCCGATTAGCATACGTTCGATGAATCCGAGTCCGCTCATGCCGAACACCTTGAAGTAAGCGTCGGCGTAAAAACCGAAGAGCCAGGGGCGTGCGGGTCCCTGATGAACTGTGTACTCGCGTTCGGTGGGATTGCCGACATAAACCGGACGGTAGTTGTGGCTCTTGGGGCTGAGCGAGCGGAGACCTTTGGGGGTCAACAGTTCGCGTGTGCAGAAGTCGAGCACTTTTTTGCGTTGACGGCGGTCGAGAGGCGAATATTCCAGGCCGACGGCTATCGCCATGTTGGGACGCACCTCCAGGTCGGTATAGCTGCCGTTGACATAGTCGTAGAGGTAGCCGTAGTCGTTGAGGAACGTGGTGACGAACGACTTGCCGCATCGGTCGGACAATTCGCGCAGGGTGTTGATGTATTCATCATTGCCACCATTCTCCTCGAGAAGCGAGATGAGGAACATCACTGCATTATACCACAGGGCGTTGAACTCGAGAATATAGCCGGTGCGGGGAATAATGGGTCTGCCGCCAATTGAGGCTGACAGCCATGTTATCGGTGACTCGGTGCCTTCAGATGACACGAGTCCGTTGTCGTGCAGGTCAAGATTGCGGATGCGGCCTGCGCGCACGCATTCCACGAGATATTTCACCGTGTCGAGATAGCGGTCGGCGCAGCGGCGCGTGTCGGTGAAGCGACGGTACTGCTGGATGGCCCAAATTGTCCAGAGCGGAATGTCGGGCAGGTCAATCTCGCGGATCACCCGGTCTTTCTCACCGTTTTCGATGTAGTTGCGCAGAGCCTTCATGAACGAGTCGAGTACGGAGTGATAGTCCTCCTCGTGGTCGATGGCCATGGTGCAACCCGGCAGTGAGATCAGTTCGTCGCGGCCGCGTACGTTATACCAGGGGAAGCCGGCCATAATGTATGTGCCATATTCATTCTTGACGTAGAACTGCTTGGCGGCATTTTTCAGACAGTTGAAAAAGCTTGTGCGGCAGGTTCGCGTTTTGAGTTCGTCGGTATATGTCTGTTCGAAAGTAGACGGGTCTGATTCGAAAGTAGACGCCGAGAAAATAACAGACTCACCTTTGCGGATGGGAACCTCGAAATATCCGGGAACCCAGAGGTCCTCCTTGTACGGGATTCCGCGGTCGCGGTCTTTGTAATACTCGATGCCTTTGTACCAGTTTGGCTCATCGACCCAGCGGGCCTCCTTGTTGAACTGCATGTACAGTGACGGATAGCCATTGTAGAGGCAAGTTGCGATTCCGTTGGGCACGTTGCGGATGTCACGGTTGATCTGGTCGTTCTCAACAACCAGATTGTTGGCGTTGCGGAAGGCAAGGAATGGACGGAAGCGGAGAAACGTCTCCGAATGTGCTTCAACGAGTGTGTACTTGATGAGGATACGGTTCTCATGTGAGATGAAAACTTTCTCCTTCGTCATGATCACTCCGCCCACGCGGAAGGTGAGCTTGGGAACTGACTCACAAGTAAACTCTCGGATGTACTTATGACCGTTGGGGCTGAATACGTTGTCGCCATACTGATGGAGGCCGAGGTTGAACGATGCGCCGTGCTGTATCACTGACTCGTCGAGGCTTGACAACAGTACATGTGCCTGGTCATCCATCTCCGGGATCGGAATTACCAGCAGTCCATGTTGCTTGCGCGTGTTGCAGCCGACAATTGTAGTGCAGTGATAGGCACCCGACATGTTCGTGCGCAGCATCTCCTTCGGAAGGGACTGCTCCAGGTTAATCATAAGGTTCTTGTCAAATTTGAGATAACTCATGATATGTTGGGTGTGTTTTGATTATATTATATAGTGATATTTTTAACAACTCGTGTTCTATCGGGTTATGATACAAAATTAGCTCTTTATTTTTTATCGTGCAAGATGTTCTTCAACACATTTCTTCATTTCCTGTATCATTATCTTTTTGATATCTTCGGGGCTGGGTATGGGAATATCTTTGACAAGCAAGTCGCCGAAGCATTCATAAGCCTTGTCCCATCGCGGGTCCATCTGCTCGATGTAGCCTTTATAGATATCGTCAAACTCGCTGAGGAACGCTGTGATGCCGACATGGTCGAATTCGCGAAGGAATTTTTCGACTGTCAGTTCGGAGGGCTCTACAGCCGGTGAGATAGCTGTGCTGTCACTGCCTACGCGCACGTCGTAGACGAGCCTTGCCTTGCGGAGCTTTTCGACGACGCGGCCAACAATCTTGATGGGGAGGTAGTAGTCAACAGCTATCTGCTGCTCGGTGAGCGGCGGTTGCTTGTCGGCGAACCGGCGTGCAGTTATAGCCATGACAATCAGTCCGACGTTATGCCACCCCCGGTTGGATATGGCACTCTCGTTGCCCATCAGATTGAAAGTGAAGACATTCTGCATTGAAAATGCTATCATGCAGCCTGTCAGTACTACCAGCCATGTGAACTGCAGCCAAACAAGCATCAGGGGTACAAAAGCAAACGAACCGTAGATGGCGTTGTATTTAGAGACGTAGATCTGACCCGAAAGGAAGAGCCACTGCAGCACCTCGTAGCACACGGCGGCCATCAGACCTGAAATTGCCGCGTATTTGAACATTACCCTGGTGTTTGGAATCAGGTAGTAGGAGAGTGTGAAGGCGAGCCATGCGAGGAAAAATGGTATGAGTTCGAGGCTCCAGTTGATCAGAGGTGTCAGAAATGGCAGGTTGAGGTTTGTCTTAATGACGGTAGATATGAAAATGGAGACACCCGACGAGCAGATCATCAGCACAGGAATCATAAGACAAATAGCTATGTAGTCGGTGATCTTGTGATAGAGTGTGCGTTGCACACGAATTCCCCAGATTGAATTGAACGTGTCCTCAATATAAGATAGCAGAGAGATGACGGTGTAGAGCAGCACTACGATGCCGACACCGACGAATAGGCCCTGGGTGGTAGATTTCAGGTATGAGTCAACGAAAGTGAAAGCCGTGGAGAGTCCTTGAGCCTGTGAGGGGAACAGGTGGAAGAGCTCTCGTTGAAGCACTTCCTGCAGACCGAATCCTCGACCGATAGCGACGAGCAGTGCAATGGCCGGTACGATTGAGAGCACCGTCGAGTATGTGAGGGCCATGGAGCGTATCTGAAGCGATGAGTCGAAGAATGCGCTGAGCGTCAGATTTACGGTCTTGATCATGCGCACACCGAGCGTGTTGCGAGGGTCGCTCCACACACCGTCGGAGACGTACTCGTAAGTGCGTGTGCACCAGTTGATGATCCGTGAGAAGAATCCGGCTTTTCGGGCAGCGGCATCGGCCTGGTTGGCCTGATCGACCTGGTTGGACTGGTCGGCTGGGTTGGGGGGTAAAATCTTGTCGGTATCGGTAGACATAAGCTGGTAATTGAGTGAAATCTTATTAATGAAATCTAATCCTATACAGGTATAACAAAAAACTCCGGAGCTTTATCGGGCTCCGGAGTTTTTTTGAATGGCAGAGATGATATAAGCCGGGTTATGTGCCGTGCCCGAAGGCTCGGCGTCTGTCATTTATCTCTGCGGCCGCTTGCACGGCCCGCTATAGCAGTCTACCCCCCGGCAATGGACGAGCAGCCCTTAACTGCCGGTATACTTGACCTTGCAACACGCAGGTGGTGCGGCTCCGGAAGTCACCTTCCGGACCGGTGGGCTCTTACCCCGCCTTTTCACCCTTGCCGCCATCTCGGAGCGGCGGTTGTTTTCTGTCACCTTCAACCCCGACGTTGCCGCCGGCTTTCCGTTAGAAAGTGCGCTGCTCTGCGTTGCCCGGACTTTCCTCTAAGCGCGCCTGTGGCGCTTAGCGACAGACCTCATCTCTGCCTGAGCATATCTTTGATGGCATCGATTATTGCCTCGTCGGAAATTCTCGATGCGTCGAATGTCAGATGATAGTTGGAGGCCAGACCCCAGCCGTCGCGGTTGGTGTAATAATTATAGTACGACTGTCGGCCATGGTCATGCCTGTGTGCCATCTCTTCGGCCTCTTTCTCATCTTTTGCCTCCTGTTTGCGCAGCGTGTTGGCAATCCTGAATTCCAGGGGCGCATGGATAAATATGCTCACCATGCGCGGATGGTCGCGCATGATGTAGTCGGCAGTGCGGCCGACAATCACGCATGACTCGCGCGAGCATATGTCGCGTATCACACGGCTCTGTAGTTCATATACTTTCTCGTCGCTCATCGGACTGCTGTTCACATCGACGTTCGACGATCCGTAGGTGAACGACAGCAACGAACGAATCAACGACGGGCGACGCTCGTCGTGGCGCTCGAACACATCGGCCGACATGCCCATCTGACGGGCGGCCTCGCTCAGAAGCGTCCTGTCATAGTAGGGCACACCCAAGGCGTCTGCAAGAAGCTTGCCGATCCGACGGCCTCCGCTGCCGAACTGACGACCTATCACTATCAGAAACTTATCTTCTTTTTTGTTGTCAATCGCTGACATCCGTATGTTGCTTTTTTTATAGTTCGCTGCAAATATAATCAAAAATTTTATTACTTTTGCAATCTGTAACCAATTTATGTGTTTAGATGGATTCATCAAAAATGAACGAAAACGGTGACAATTCACTTGAACAGGAAGGTCTGAGCGTCTATCAATATATTGTAGACCATTGCGAAACTTGTGTCGCGGAACTTCCGGAACTGATTGACCGGATGCACAATGTGGATACCACCGGACAATTTTTGGCAAGCACGGCGCGCTATCTGGCGGCTGTCGACCGCGACAAGTTCGAGCCTTGGCTCGCTTCGCTGATCGAGGGCGCAATCGACCGCGACCGCGAACGACGTTATATCGGCTCGCTGCTCCAGGCCATCTGGGGCGATGACTACGAAGCACGCGCCGAGCAGCTCAAAGAGTCTGACAACAACTTCCGACGCATCTATAAGCGTATTTATCCCGAAGGCGATGCCATGTAGGTCGCTTTCCCGTTTGTTCGGGGCACTATATTATATATGAGAAAACTATTATTTAGCCTGGCAATTATAATTATGGCAGCAGCTGCTCAGGCCGAGCCTATTGTCGACATCAAGACAACACTCGGCGACATCAAAGTGAAACTTTATGACGACACGCCGATTCATCGAGACAATTTTCTGAAACTTGTTCGCGAGGGATATTATAACGGAGTCCTTTTTCACCGCGTGATCAAGGACTTTATGGTTCAGACCGGCGACCCGAACTCGAAGAACGCCGACAGTACAGCAGTGCTCGGTAGCGGCGATCCCTCGTACACACTCGAGGCTGAAATAAACTATCCGAAGCATTTCCATAAGTATGGCGCACTGGCGGCTGCCCGTACCGGCGATCAGGTAAATCCGGAACGTCGCAGTTCCGGCTCGCAGTTCTATATCGTGACCGGCAAGAAAATTGACGCAAAAACGCTTGAGGTGATGGAGCAGCGTGCCAACAATCAACGCAAACAGACCTACTTTAATAAGCTGTCCAAGTCGCATATGGAAGAGATAAAGCGACTTATGAGCGAAGGTAACCGACAGGCACTCGATTCGTTGCGCGACTCGCTGGTGAAAATCACTGAAGAAAACGTGAAAGATGAACCCCTGTCCGAGGAAATCAAGACGGCCTATATCGAGCAGGGAGGCACACCTCACCTGGATGGCCAATACACTGTGTTCGGCGAAGTGATTCAGGGCATGGATGTGGTCGAACAAATTCAGAACGAGGAGACCGATCCTCGCGACCGTCCCAAAAAGGATGTAAGAATCATTTCCATGAATGTGGAATAAAAAGTCCCCATGTCATAAAACCTCGGAGAAATGAGATTTCATGAGATGGGGACAAACTTTTTTAACTTTTTTTGGCGTTTCAAACAAATTGTTATATATTTGGCAATTATTTCAGCATGGCAATGTCCGGCGGTTTCCTTCATGGGTTAGCGGGGCGTTGTGTGCTTATGACTTAAATAGTTTATATGAACGAGCTTGACAAAACAGTTCCCGAGAAAGAAACTGTAACCCCCGCGCCCGAAGTGGCAGAAACTGAGAAAGAATGTGTTGAAACGGTCTCTCCGGCCGAAGCTGTCAGCGAGGTAGCTGACGCACAACAGGCCGTTGAAGCCTGTGCAGTTGAAGAGTCTCCGACTGAATCAATCAGCAAGGTTGCCGATGCACAGCAAGAGGAGACGACAGATGAGGAGAATCTCCGCAGCCGGTTCCACAGCATGTCGAAAGAAGAACTCCGCGACACACTGCGTGAGATTCTCGATGCTGACAAGATGGAGTCGCACAAGGAAGTGGCTGCCATCAAACAGGCATTTTTTAATCTGAAAAACCGCGAGAATCTCGAGCAACTCGATGCGTTTGTGCAGGCCGGCAACGATCCTGAGGCATTCTCAGCCGAACCCGACGTGGTGGAAAATGAGCTCAAAGATTTAATGGCGCAGTTTAAGGAAAAACGCGCCGCATATCTTGCTGCCGAGGAAGCCCGCCGTGCAGAAAATCTCGAGAAGAAAAAAGAAATCCTCACAAGCATGGAGGAGATTGCCGGCGACATCGACAACGTAAATACCCGCTTCTCTGAATTCCAGCAGCTCCAGAACGACTTCAAAACCATCAAGGATGTGCCCGCAACTGCCGAGACAGATATCTGGAAGCAGTTCCAGGCTGTTGTTGAGCACTTCTACGACAACTTGAAAATCAACAAGGAGCTGCGCGACTTCGACTTCAAGAAAAATCTCGAAGCAAAGCGTGCGCTGATCGAAGAGGCAAAGGCTCTCGAAAATGTTGCCGATCCGGTGGCTGCATTCCGTGAACTGCAGCGCATGCATGAGCAGTGGAGAGCTATCGGTCCTGTAGCAAAGGAAATTCGCGAGGAGATATGGAACGAATTCAAAGATTCTTCGACTGTTGTCAACAAGCGTCATCAGGAATTTTTCGAGCAGCGCAAAGCCGCCGAGCAGCTCAACGAAGAGGCTAAAACAAAACTCTGCGAGGAAATCGAAGCAATCAAGATAGATGACCTCAAGACATATGCCGACTGGAATGCCGCTACCCAGCAGATTATGGATTTGCAAAAGAAGTGGCGCGAATACGGATTCGCAAGCCGCAAAGCCAACACGGCTCTTTATGCACGTTTCCGCAAAGCCTGCGACGAGTTCTTTGCTTCAAAAGTGGCACACTTCCAGCGTACCAAAGATGAACTGAACGAGAATCTTGCCAAGAAGACTGCTCTCTGCGAAAAAGCTGAAGCACTCAAGGAGTCGGGCGATGTGAAGAAAGCTACCGACGAAATCGTCAAGCTTCAGGCCGAGTGGAAGTCAATCGGCAGTGTGCCGCGCAAACTCAGCGACGCGCTCTGGCAGAGATTCACCGCCGCTTGCAACTTCTTCTTCGATGAGCGTAAACGTCAGAGCAAGGAGCGCCACAAAGTAGAAAATGAAAATCTTGAGAAGAAGCGCGAAATCATTGCTAAACTGCAGGCTCTTCCCAAAGATGGCGAACGCAAGGATGTGATGCCTCAGATTAAGGAGCTTCAGGCTCAGTGGCAGGCTGCCGGCTTTGTGCCTTTCAAGGTCAAAGACAAAATATTTGCAGAATACCGTGCCATCTGCGACGAACTCTATGATGCGTACAACAAGCGTGAGTCTAAGCAGCGCATGGCCAACTTCCGTAACCGCATCAACGAAATCAAGGATGACGGCAAGCAGGTGAACCGTGAGCGCGAGCGTCTGCTCCGCGTATGCGAAAGCCGCCGTAACGAACTTAAAACCATTGAGAACAACATGGGATTCTTTAGTGTGAAGTCTTCGGTCGGAAATTCCATGGTCAAGGAGATGCAGAATAAGATTAATCGTTTGAAGCAGGACATCCAGGAGCTCGAAGAGAAAATCGCACTCATCGACAAGACTGAATAATCTTCTTTCTTAACCGGGTATTATAATCGTTTATTATTGTTTAACTTTTAGAAACCAATAATATATCCGCGGTATCGTTGATATATTGTATGAAAAAGAAGATTTTGAAATTCAGGATATTTATTATGACGCTGGCTGTAGCGGCAGTGGGTTTAACCTCCCGAGCCGATACAGCCAACGGCTTGTTACCGGCCATCTCGCCTTCGGACTATTCATCATATATATCGCTTGCCAAGCAAGGCGATGGTGAGGCCGAGCGCATAGTCGGCGACTGCTTTCTGACCGGCATCGGCGCAGATAAGGATTTGCGCGAGGCCTGGCGTTGGTATGGCCGCGCCGCCAAAAACGGTGACAATGAGGCGCGCTACCGCATAGCGTGCATGTATCGTGCAGGCGTCGGAGTGCATAAGAGCGACAAAGAGGCTGCCTACTGGTATGGTCGTGCCGCTAAAAATGGACACGCCATGGCTTTGCTCAATCTTGCTGACTGCTATTATGAAGGTCGCGGCATTATAGGTGACAAGCGGATAGCTGCTGAAAACTACTGGCGCGCAGCCGACCGTGGAGTGGCAGAAGCTGCATATAAATTAGGCATAATGTTGCGCGACGGCGTCGGCTTGCCCCAGAACAAGTCAATGGCTCTCAAGTATCTGAACCAGGCTGCGGAGGCAAACTATGGCAATGCGTCGCAGCTCGCTTCCAACCTCGTTCGCGAGGGCGTGAAACCGGCTCAGACCATCAGGAAATCAGCCGTGAAATCGTCGAAGAACTCCATTGCCTCCAAGCATAGGCATGCGAAGAAGGCTTCCAAATCTCATAAGAAAAGTCACAAATCGCGCCGTCGGTAATAAGTTTGTAAACTAAACCGGAAAACAATATTCTAAGAGTCGTGAATTTTTAATTCGCGACTTTTTTTGTCCAATGTTCGATTATTACCAAATTTTTGATAGGTTACAGAACTAAATTCATGTCATCGTTGTTTAAACAATAAGATTCCACATTGTTATTTGTGTGTCCATGTTATGCTTTGATTATGGATGTCATAAAAAAGATTTTGGTATTGATTGCTGTGTCCGTGCTCGGTATCTCTGCACGGGCACAGTCAGACTCTGTACCTGCTGACACAACCGCCCGGCAGTCAGTCGGCCTCGTGCTCAGTGGTGGCGGAGCCAAGGGCATTGCCCATGTCGGAGTGATCAAAGCTTTGGAGGATAATGATATTCCTATTGACTATGTGACAGGCACTTCCATGGGTGCCATTGTCGGAAGTCTCTACGCATGTGGCTGGTCGCCCGACCGCATGATGCGCTTTTTTACACAGCCCGACTTCGTCAACTGGTCAACAGGCGTCATCAACAAGAAATACATATGGTGCTTCTATGAACATCAACCCACACCCAAGTGGGTCTCTTTCAATTTAGACTTCAATTTTCGCAAATCGCGTTCGCTTCAAAACCAGATAATCCCAACGAGCCTGATCAGTCCGTTGCCGATGAACATAGAGTTCCTGAATCTCTACGGGCCATACGGACAACAGTGCGGAGACAATTTCAATCGATTGTTCGTGCCATTCCGCTGCGTTGCCTCCGATGTCTATCATAAACACAAGGTTGTATTTGACAAGGGTTCGTTGGCCGATGCTGTGCGCGCGTCGATGAGCTTTCCGGTTGTGTTTCGTCCCATTGAGGTGAATGGCGTGCTTCTCTATGACGGTGGCATCTACGACAATTTTCCCGTAAATGTCATGGAACAGGACTTCAATCCCGACTTCATAATAGGTGTATCGGTGTCGGGCGCCGACTCAAAGCCGGTCCGTGGTGACATGTACAGTCAGCTCGAGGACATGATAATCCAGAATAACGATTACTCACTTCCCGCCGACCGCGGCATAAAGATACAGGTGCCGGTGCTAAACTACGGTGTGCTCCAGTTCGACAAGGCGAATACCATCTACGATATTGGCTATAAAACAGGCATGTCGATGGTAGACTCTATCAAGAGCCGCCTTGCCGCGCGTGTGCCTCTCTCCAAAGTTACGGAGCGTAGGGACAGCTTTGCGCGCGCCACTCCTAAACTGATGTTCGACTCTGTTGAAATCAAAGGGGTGGAGGGGAGTCAGGCCCACTATCTGCGCTACCTCTTCACCGGCGACCGACCTCAACCGTTCGGAATGGACCGTACGGTCAACGCATACTACCGCGCGGTGACCGACGGCTCTCTGAGCAATCTCCTGCCGCAGCGTGTGCAGGAGCCAAACGGCAACAACATCCTCTTGCTCAAAGCAACCCAACGACGTCCATGGACCATCGGAGTCGGCGGATATGTCACTACCTCAACCAACTCCATGCTTTACTTCTCGGGTAGTTACCACACGCTCGGTCTCAACTCACTCGACGTTTCATTCTCCGCATGGGTGGGGCAGGCCTACATGGCGGCTATGGGCAATGTGAAGTTTTACCTGCGCACTGACGTGCCATCGTACGTCGAACTTACAGGTGTGCTCAGCAAACAGAAATTCTACGAAGACGAGGTGCTGTTCTTTAAAACCAAGAACCCCAAATTTACCACCGAAACCGAAAATTATCTCCGCGCCGGATATGTCTGGGCTTTGGGTCGTCGCGCAAAGGGCTACGCCAGTTTGGCGGGAGGCTGGATGGAGAACTCATATTACACAACTGATAGTCATGAATCGGGCGGACTGCGCGACAAGGTGCGCTACTGGCTCGGACTGCTGCGTTTCGGTGTGGAGGGTAACAGCCTCGACAATCAGATGTATCCATCCTCGGGTTATAAATGGTTTGTTAACGTTGACGCGAGCTTCCAGGCGTCGAAGTTCAATCCTTACGGAGCTCCCGAAGACTTCGACCGCGGTTGGCGAAACAGGCCGGTAATGTCGCTGTCGGCCATGTGGGAGCGGTTCTTCCCAGTGGGCAAGTGGTGGTCAGTGGGAGCCTACGGAGCTGGAGCTGCAACCCTGCAACACTTGGATTTGAATTTCCTTAACTCCAAAATCCATGCCAATGCGTTCGCACCGACTCCGGCCACCAAGAATTATTTCAATATGGCGTTCCGTTCCGACAATTATCTGGCAGTTGGTTGCATACCAATGTGGAAACCTATAAAACTCATACAGGTGCGTTGTGACCTGTATGCTTTCATGCCTGTGCGCCAACTCATCGACAACGGACGGTTCAAAAACGCATATTACCAAGGCTGGTTCCAGCCCATCAGATTCCTCGGCGAGATGGCTGTGATTTGCAATTTGCCATTCGCCAGCATCTCTTTTTATGGCAACTATATGTCATCGCCGGCGCGCAACTGGAATTTCGGCATATCGTTCGGACTCCTGTTCAAGGCTCCGAAGCTGTTGCGCAGATAGTTCGGAATTCCTCAGACTGCCACGTCGACATATCGTTGAGCACAAGAAGCACTGGCAGGTGCAACTCTTCGGCGAGCTTCCGTGCTTTGACCGAACCTAAAGCCATCATCGAGGTGGCCAGCGCGTCAGCTTCCATACATAAGGGTGCGACCACTGTGGCGCTGAGCACATCTGTGCTGACCGGGTGTCCGGTGGTCGGCGATATGGTATGTCCGTAGCGTCCGGTGCCCTCACCATGATAGTTGCGGTAGTTGCCCGATGTGGCAAGTCCGCAGTCGCTCAGCTCTATTATGCACTGTGAGTCATGGCTGATACTGTCAGAAAAGTCCGGTCGGTCAATAGACACGCGCCATTTGCCACAGCTCGGGCCAACTCCCGAACATGCAATCTCGCCACCTATCTCCACAAGATAATCCTGAACACCGTTGCGCCTGAGCATAGCGGCCACCTCATCGCATCCGTAACCCTTGGCTACAGCCGAGAAATTGAACTCTATGGCCCTGTTTTGCTTGACAAGCCTTCCCCCGGATATCTTTGTCTTATCGATGCCCACCAGCTGCAGCAGCGAGTCAATGCGCAGCGTGTCAGATGTTGCCTTGTGCCCCTTGCCAAATCCCCACGCCGTGATCAGAGGCCCGAGAGTCGGGTCGAAAGCACCACCGGTCAGCCGGTTGATGCGCACAGACATGTTGTAGACCTGTTCGAAATCCCGGTCGATTTCAACAGAATCTTCTCTGTTGACAAGACTTGTGAGAGACTTTGGATCAAAGACGTTCATCGAATCGCCAATGCGGTCGAGCACGGTAATGATGCTGTCGCCGTAGTCGCGGTCCGACTGATATGAGATATGATAGCCAGTGTGCCAGATCATCCCCTCGTTCTGCCGGTAGCCGCGTTTGTCGCACGACCACAGATTGCAAATAATAAGGAAGCTTAACAAAGAAAAAAGCAACTTTTTGCTCGTTGACATGGTTCTTAAGACTATATTTGTAGAAAAATGATTGTTGATTTGGTAAATTTACAAAATATTGCTAAATTTACCAAATCAAAACTCAGGCCGCAAATCATAAAAATTTTAACACTGAGGGCGGCAAGATTTTGTGCGGATGTCGCAAGTTGAGGAGGGAGCATAGCGGGCTATGTGACCGACGAGACTTGGCGGCAGACGCCAAAATCTTGCCGGTCAAACACCGATTATTAACTAATGTTTTCATATTTAATCATTTATTTTAATTCTATGTTAAAATTTATTCAAACACTGAAGTTTGTCTCGCATCCTTGGGCGTCTATGATACTTCCCCTCCAGTCACAACCGAAAGGTTGTTCCTTGCGGCGAAGTATCATATCCGCCGCAAGGATGCGACCCTCAGTGTTAAAATTTTTATGATTTGCGGCCTTACAGTTTAGGTGTCAGTGTCACCAAGGGCACCAGCATTTCCTGAATTGAGATGCCGCCATGCTGGAAGGTGCCGTTGTAGTACTGCACATAGTAGTTATAATTGTTGGGGTAGGAGAAGAAATCCTCGTTGAGCGCGAAAATGAAAGCGCTCGACAGGTTGGGTGCCGGCAACCCGAACTTCTTCGGATTGTGCATCTCGTAGACCTGCCGCGAGTTGTAGTTGAGATTCTTGCCGCACTTATAGCGCAGGTTGGTGTTGGTGTTGCGGTCGCCCACCACCTTGATGGGGTTGTCGACGCGGATGGTGCCGTGGTCGGTGGTGACAATCACCTTGTAGCCGAGTTCGGCGAGTCGGCGGAAGATGTCGACCGACGAAGAGTGTTTGAACCATGACTCCGTGATGCTGCGGTAGGCGGCATCGCTGTTGGCCAGTTCGCGTATCATCCTCGACTCCGTACGCGCGTGCGACAGCATGTCGATGAAGTTGAGAACCACCACCTGCAGTGGCAGGTCTTTCTGCGAGTTCAGCTTCTGCATGAACTTCTCGCCGGCCGACGAGTCGTTGATCTTTGTGTAGGCGAACTTCTCCTTGCGGCGGAAGCGGTCGAGCTGCGTCTGGATCAGTTTATCCTCGTAGATGTTGAGACCCTCGTCCTCATCTTCCTCCACCCAGTACTGCGGATACATCTTGTTGATGTCGTAAGGCATCAGACCTGCGAATATGGCATTGCGGGCATATTGCGTCGAGGTTGGCAGGATGGTCGTGTATAGGTCCTCGGAAATATTGAAATAGTCCGATATCAGAGGCATGAGCACTTTCCACTGATCGAGGCGAAAATTGTCGATCAGGAAGAAGCATACCTTATCGCCGTTGTCGAGCAGTGGGAAAACGCGGCGGCGGAACACCTCATGGCTCATGAGCGGATGGTTGTCGGTAGTGACCCATTCCTCGTAATTGCGCTTCACAAACTTGCAGAAATTGGAGTTGGCGTCGCGCTTCTGCATCAGCAGCATCTCGGCCATCGGATTGTCGGTTTCCGAAAGTTTTATTTCCCAGCGTACCAGCTGGCGGTAAATCTCCATCCAGTCCTCGACGCTGCCGGCCGAGTTGATGAGCTGCGAGATTTTAGAGAAATCCTGCTGGTAGTCTGACGAAGTCTGTTCGTTGACAATTTCGCGGCTGTGCAGGTTCTTCTTGATAGACAGCAGAATCTGGTTGGGGTTGACCGGCTTGATGAGATAGTCGGCAATCCGGTTGCCGATAGCCTGGTCCATAATGTTTTCTTCTTCAGATTTTGTCACCATCACCACCGGCACGTCGGGGTGTCGCTCATGGATCAGGTCGAGGGTCTCGAGACCGGATATGCCGGGCATGTTCTCGTCGAGCAGTACGAGCGAGAAGATGTCGCGGTCGAGGGCGTCGAGGGCGTCGCGACCGTTTGAGACAGTGGTCAGGTCGTAACCTTTGGTCTTTAGAAAAAGAATGTGCGGCTTCAGGAGGTCAATCTCGTCATCGGCCCAAAGTATTTTATCCATGCTGGTGGGGGTTAATTTTTATTCGTCTGTGAGCGACTCCTCGCCGGGCTCGTCGGAGACGGGGGCGCTGAGCACCTCCTGCTCGCGGGCTTCAACTTCGGAGTCTTCTTCGAAGCGGAAGTACTCTTCAAATGAACGCCCCTCGCGCAGCAGAAGTTCAAAGTTGGCTTTGCTTATCATGATCGGCCGCACGCCTTCGGGCAGCGCGAAGCCTTTCTCGGCCATCACCGTGCGGTAGTGCTCCAGTTGCTTCATATTGCCGAAGCCTTTGATGATCAACAGTCCGACGTTGCCGAAGCTCATCGGCTCGAGGTCGAAGTCGCGCACCACAAACGATGAGAAGTTGAACCGGGCCACGTCGTAGAGCAGCTGGTTGCCGCTCACCGAGTCGCGCGGATAGGCCA
>N._albigula_661_foregut__coassemble_32_pt1 | contig 17624 bp, 9 predicted proteins | sample N__albigula_661_foregut__metabat2_high_PE_002 | metagenome-assembled genome bin N
CGGGCACATTCTTCTCTTGCAGATTTTCCCAGAAATGTTCTTCAAGGCGGTGTTTGACGCGAGATTTCTCGCGCGACAGGCGTTCCTGGGCACGTTTCAGTTCCTCCTCGATGTAGGCCACGGCGCCGATGTCGGGCGTGACCTTGCCCAAAATGCGCCGGATTGACTCCTTGATGGTCTGCGCCACCTCTTTGTAGGCGTTCTTGCGGGCGCGGGCCACTTTCAGGAGCGCTTCGCGCGTGCTCTCATCTATGTTGTCGGTGATATGACGCATGAAGTTCTTCGGGAAGTTGCGCAGGTAGGAGTTGTAGTAGAGGCGTTTGAGCGTGTCGGCAAGCGCCTCTCTGATTGGGTGGGGGCTCGGTTGACGCATCTTGTCGGAGTTCAGGTCGATAGTCTCCAGTTCCTTGGCAACGTTGATAAAGTCGTCCGAGCTTATCTTATCTTCGCCGAGAATCCGGAGCGACGGATCGACATCTTTCTCTTTGTCACCTTTCTCCTTGAACGAGGTCATCAGGGTCGAGGCCACCATGCGGCAGTCGTTTTCATCTTCGATAGCCATGTCGAAGAAGATGGAGGCAGCGCCCATTGTGAAGTAGAAATTGTCGTCGGCACCTGTTCCGGAGATGAGCGGGTGCATGCTGTCGCATGCGAAGTACAGGTTGATGATGCACTGCAGCAGATACTCGGCCTGCATTTCGTCGTCGAGCACCCGATATGACGATTCGGTGCGGTTCTGCACATTCTGGTAGAGCATCATGTGGTCGTAGCCTCGCGCGCTGTTGGCCGCCCGCTGCACTTCAATCTCGCGCAGAGTCCGCTGGATTCGCACACGGTCGCTGATATCCATGGTGTTGATGTCGCATGGCAGGTAGAGCATGCCGATAATCTCCATGCCCTGATGGATATGGTGCGGCAGAAACCGTCCTTTCTCCTTCTGGAGCATCGAGGCTATCGAGGCGAACAGCAGACGGGTGAATTTCTGCGTCACATCGCCGAGCACCACGATATTGATCTTGATATACGCCTTGCAGTTGGACTTGCGCAGCGTCTCGATGAAGTCCTTGCCGAGGGCCACAATCTCCTCCTGGAATTCGTAGAGGGCTTTGGCAGTGCGCTCGTCGGCCTCCGTCGGCAGGTCGCAGACCTCGTCCGACCGGTCTTCGGTCTCGTTGCTCTCGAACATTTCGGGGAACCGGTCGAGATTCCTGATGCTCCTGAACGACGGGCGGCTGTAGTACCAGTAGTTGCCGACCACAGTGGTGCGCTTCTCGGCCTCACGTCGGTCCCGGCGGTCGTTTTTCTCCTTGAGGGTTATGTCGTTGTCTTCCGCAACCGGGATTTCAGCAACCGGGTGATCGGAGGCGCAAGCCGGAGGCTTACGGTCCCATTCGGGTGACCGGGAGATTGGGTCAGACGGGTCAGACTCCCGGTCACCTATATACACATGGCGGATCTTCCCGAGGAGATCCACAAAGTGGTCTCTCCGGGAAGTCTTGTCTGTGAGATCGATTATCCAGAGCGGAAGCATCAGCTGTTCGGCTTATTTTATGAAGTCGTGAACCGTGCTGAAGTCATCGCGCACGATGTTGAACAGTATGTTGTTGATTCTGCGCTCTTCCTCCTTGGCCGACTGCTTGCGCTTGCGGTCGAGCTCCTTGAGAAGATTCTTGTGCACCTCTACATAGCCGTCCTTGAAGATTTTCTCGCCAGTGAGCCATATCTTCTTGCCGTCGCTGTCGATGTTCGCACCTGAAGTGAGCAGCGTCGAGATGAGGCTCTCCACAGTCTCGCCGAAGCGGTAGTTGAAGTAGAACTCTGCATATTTTTTGAACTGCACGGCGAAGTCAGCGCCCTCGATTTCGAGGAAAAGCTTACGGCCCCCCTCGGTGCGCTTCAGTGTCGGTGCTCCGGTCTTCTGGTTGAGCGAGAAGGCCTCGGGCGTTGCCAGCATGAAATACTGGTCGTTGCTCGGGTTGGTCTCGAACATCGTTGTGGTGTAATTGTCGTCGTCGTACTCGTCGGTGTAGAAGAGCGGGGCGAGCCGGTCGCGGAAGGCGTCGAGAATCAGAATCTTGGCGAAGCTGCGGTGGTGGGGCATAATCTCGTCGGGCAGGTCGGAGAGACGCAGGTTCTCCTGGTGCTGCGAGAAGTCGTGGTGGAAGTGGTATTTCTCGCGGAAGTTGACCTTGTCGTATACACCCTTGATGGAGTCGTAGATGCGGTAGTCGGAGAGAGCCAGGCCATATTTCGACTTGAGCACCAGAGCGGTGTTGTCGCTGTCGGCACGTTCGTAGCGGTGCTTCGGATTGCCACGCTGGTAGCCGAGCATCTCAACAGCGAGGTCTTCGTTGCCGGCCACGAACACTATGTGCTCCTCTTTCTTGATGACATCGATCTTGTTGGAGTTGTAGCTGAAGAAGAGAGCCGGGTTGAGACTGCGGCGCACGCTGTCTTTCTCCTCGTTGGTGAGGTCGTTGAAGAATCCGGCCACATTCTTTTCATACCACTTGCCCTGGATTTCCTTGTTGCCGCGCAACTTGCTGTCGAGGATGTCGGTGGCCATGCCCACGAAGTCGGTAAGGATTTTCTCTGAGTTGCGGTCGAGCAGCGTGGGGTTGGCAAAGAAGCGTGCCGACGGCACGGTCTCCTCTTTTTTCTTCTCGTTGAAGCTGCGGTCGTATGAGTACATGTACTGGCCTCGGTGCAGATTCTTGATGGCGTCGGGGTCCTGGGTGTTGTAGATGCCGTTGTCAATCAGGTCGCAGATTGACTTGCGGTTGGCGCTTTCGTTCTTGTCGCGTTGCGATTTGATCACGTAATTGTAGACCGAGCCGAAGAAGTTGTCGGGCACCCAGCCATTGCCGTCGCAGATTTGCTTGAGCTGCGGCAGATAGACGGTGGTGACATCCATGGCAGCGTTGCCGAACTTGTCGGGCAGCTTGGAGTTGTAGTAGCTTACAGCCTCGTTGGCGAGTTCGGTGGCTTTACCTTTGAGTTTTGCCAGATAGCCCTTCAGCACAGCGAGTTCGCTCTCCTTCTCATCGACGGCTATCTCTTTGACCATGTCGTGGGCCCACTCTTCGAGAGCGTGCTTGAGTATATCGTAGACATAGGTCTCGAGCTGACCCATGTACTGGCGGATTTCCGCGCGGTTGTGGCTGTTGCTCTCGAACCGGCCATTGTTTTTTGCTTTCTCGAAGATGTTGCGCAGGCTCTCCATGCTCTCATCTATGGCCTCTCTATTGGCCTTGAGGCGCTTGGTCTCTTCATTGTAGTTCTCACCGATATACTTGCGTACAGCGTCGATTGCATCGTGGGTATATGAGATGCCATATTTGCGGATCATGTTCTCGGCGGCATCCCAGATGCTTTCGCGCAGCACCTTCTGATAGCGCTCGCGCTTCTCACCCTTGCCGTTGTTCTTGATTCTTTGGAGCTGTTCTTCGACCAGGCTGATCATGTTGTCGAGATAGAGGTCGTTGACAAGGTCGCTGGCATCGCTTGGCTGGCTGCTGAGCGCATTTTCGATTTGCTCGTAATTTACGATGCTTTTGGCCAGCGAGCCGGTCCCCGGTTCGATGGCGTTGAAAAGTTCGCTCTTGACAGCTTTCACCTTGTTTTCGTCGAGCGGCTGGTCGGCGTTGAGCAGCCAGTCGCGCAGCAGGTCGCGTTTGAAGCGGGCGTGCATGTAGAGGCGGAACTGCTCTTCCGGCTTCTGCAGCGAGACGTAGCCCATCGGCACAAGAAATTCCTTGTGGTTGCGCTCCATGATGTCGTTCATGTAGTTGTCGATATCGCTGCGGAATGTAGAACCGGCTTTGCCGTTGTGCAGATGATAGAGCATCTCGGCCGTGTTGCGGTACATGGTGTGGGTGTTGCCTAAACTTGTGCCCTTGTCGGTCTGGATGTCGATGGGAATCAGGTAGTAGAACGGGCTGTAGCGGCGGTTGGAGTCGATGAGGTTGTAGTCGTTCTGGAATGCCAGGCGGTGCATCACCGTGGAGCGTTCGATGTCGAAGCTCATCTCCTTGAAAGCCTCGAGTTCCTTGAACACGCCGAAGGCGTTGAGAGCATATTTCTCTTCGGTAGAGTTGCAGTCTATGTAGACTTTTGGCATATACATCGTCACCACGAGCTGCGGGTCGCCGTTGCCGACAATCTGGTTGTGGAGCTGGTTGATGTGGTAGAGCACATCGTTGAATATGCCTGATCCGGTGCCTCCGAGCGTACTGCCGATCACCCAGTAGTAGATGATGCAGTCTTCGCCGCCTACGGTCTTGACGTCGTTGAGGCCGGAGATTGCGGCCTGCAACTTGCTTTGGAAATCGGTCAGGGCATGGGCAAACGCGATTCGCGACTTCATGCGGAATGCGCCGGCGCCGAACGACAACGGCTGGTCCGGTATCTTGGCTGCCAGTTCGCGCGAGCAGGCTTCGACTATGCGCTTGTTGATAAGCGTTGTCGGGTCGTTCTTGGCTTCGTAATAGATGGCCTGCGGATTGGCGCGACCTAAGTTGATGAGGTCGGTCTGGGGGCTGATGAAGGGCACTTTGCCTTTCTCGAACGAGTCGCGGTTGCGCTTGTTGGCCTCGTCGATGTCGCGCTGGTCGGTATCGATGAAGAGGAACCGATAGCTGTCGTTCATCTGTTGGAGTCGCGATTTGGCGGCTGTCGCCTCCTTGAATCTCTTTTCATAGACCTTCTCCTTGATCTGCGAGACGGTCTGGCAGCCGGAGCCGCCGATGCCTATGAAAATGTGCTTGTCGTTTGCCATAATGTATTGTGTAAATGTTAATTCAGAGTTATTGTTAGGGCTGCTTGATTTCGACGGTCACGATGTGGGTCAGTTCGCCGTTGGTGTCCAGACAGTGCAGTCTGCGGGCCTTGGTGTTTTTGTTTTTGTCGAGGTGCCCGCAAGTGTCGGCTCTCCTGTTCAGGTAGACCCGTCCCTGGGTGGAGTGCCATTCGATATATGGCTTGGTCCAGGGCATGAAGGGGTTTGACTTGACGCGGTTCACCTCCATCTGCCAGTCAGCGTCGGGCAGACTGCACCTGTTCGTGCCGCCGCGGCCCACCTTGAAGCCGTTGACACCGCGCACCCGTGTGCGACCTTTGTCTTCAAGATTGTCGCCCTCAGAGTCGTAATACAGCACATCGGCATCGACCTTATACTTTGCGTTGCGTTTCATGGCCGCCAATACCCAGCAGATGTATGCTATGATCAGGAGCAGAATCAGGCAGCAGAGCCAGAAGGGCAACGGAAAAGTCCATATCCATCGGTTGGCCTTGGTGCTGGTGTCGGGCATAGGCTTCTGCACGCCGAGCGCTTCGAGTTCGGAGTCGTAGGGCGTGGGCAGCGACAGGCCGAGATGAATGCTGTCGTTGAAATGGTGCATGCCCGGGCTGTTATGCTTGATTTTGCCGAGTTTCAGCTTCAGTTCCGGATCTGTGGTGTCCTTGAAACTCTTTTTGTTGTTTATGAATTTGAAACCGGGAGCATCGACATAGGTCGAATCGACGTGCATGGCCGGGTAGAGTTTGGATGGAGTCCAGTGCACGTTTGCCATGACATTGCCGTCGATGTCAACTTTTGTCTTGAGCTCTATGGGGGCAGCCTTGTTCTCCATTTCGATAATGGCGCGGAGCTTGGTGACCATAATGTCACGTTTGAGCTGTTCGAACCATTGGCTGATCATGCTGCCGGGGTTGGACATGGGCACGATTTCCATGCCGGTTCCCTCGGTGGGGAACACCGACGATTTGAGCTGCTGCAGACAGTAGCCGGGAGCGGATTTATTCACGGGGAGTTCGAGAGCCACGCTGCGAGTGTAGGTGTCTTTGGTGGCGGCAGCGATGAGGTTGTTCATGTCGGCGAGCTGTGCCTCGGTCAGCTTATGCTCGGAGGGTTGGTCACCCTTCACGTCGTTGCGGAAGTCGGTGAGGATGATGATGACATTGACTTTATATCCGCGGTTGGTCTGGATGACTTTTGCTATGGCTTTGACAGCGGACTCGATATTGGTGTATCCCTTGAAACCCTCGGCATATGAGGGATCGTTGTAGAGACGTGGCAGGTTCTGGGTCAGCGCATTGCGGATTTCAGGATTGATTTCGCCGCTGTAGCTCACCATGTTGGGCAGCGCGTCGGTGCCGAACGGAATGACATCCACGCGGTCGCCGTCGGGAAGAGCCTGGAAGAAAGGAGCCAGCGAGCTGACCACCATCTGCTGGTACTGGTTCATAGTGCCCGACACGTCGATGGCGAAAACGTAATGGGCAGGATATTTCAGCAGCTCATCGCGATAGAGGTCGGTGAGCTTCGGAAAGTTCTTGTCGAGATAGAGCATTGCGGCTGAGGCAGACCCGGTCTGTTGTGCGCCGGCCAGAAGCGGAGCGAATAATAAGAGGGCAAGCAGCAATGTGGTTTTAAGAAATCTATTCATGTCAATCGCAAGTTGTCGGTTCCAATTTCGCAAAGTTAATGAAATTTAACAACAATTTGAAATATTAAGTAAAAAAGATAGATATAGATAGATAAGGATAGATAAATAATAGATAAAGATAGGAAAAGATAGGAAGATATAGGGAGAGAAAGGAAGAGAATCAGCAGGTCATCGCATATCACAATAGTTGGGGAGGCGGGTCTCATCGACTGGCCTCCCCTTAAATTAAAATTAGGTTGAATCAAATTGCGAGGTCTGTTGACCTGTGCAATTCCTTTTGAATCCATAATGACTTTTTAGTCATATCCGCATTTATACATCAATCATTCATATCAATCTCTAAAATAATTTTCAATTTCGAGTCCGGCGAACCTGTTGCCCTATGAACACACCGGGTTTGACCTTCGCCGATTCCTCTTTCCATATTATTTCACAACAGCAATGTAATCGATTATTTCATTTAATTTGGCGTATTGTTTATTCTTCCATCATTGAAAATTTGTGTATCCTCAAGTTTGATTAGCCGTGTGTTGCCAACAATCCATTTGGATAACAATGCAAATGTAAAGAAAAAAATCGAAACCGCAAACAAATTGCCAATAAAATTTAAAAATATTCTAAAAAATGTCAATAACGCGAGTGTCGAGAGTGATTTTATTGAAACGGGAGGATTATCGGGATTATCTTTCATGAACTGTAGCTGCGGCACAATGAAAAAAATCCGCTGCCGTGAAAGCAGCGGATTTATATGATTGGTTTGCCGGTACATCGCGGCTGAGCCGCGATGCTATAAGCGTGGGTGGCGGGTCGGATTAGTAGCCGGGTTTCTTGAGGAGCTTGAACATGTTGCGCTTGTATGCTTCGACGCCGGGCTGGTTGAAGGGGTTGACGCCGAGCATGTAGCCGCTGATGCCGCAGGCTTTCTCGAAGAAGTAGATCAGGCCGCCCAGAGTGTGCTCGTCGAGCGACTTGATAACGAGGCGCAGGTTGGGCACGCCGCCTTCTACGTGTGCCATCTGTGTGCCGAGCTCGGCCATCTTGTTGACTTCGTCGATGCGTTTTCCGGCCAGATAGTTCAGACCGTCGAGGTTGGCCTCGTCAGCGGGTACGCGGCGCTCCACTGCAGGTTCGGCTACCGAAATCACTGTCTCGAAGATGGTGCGCTCACCTTCCTGAATCCACTGACCCATAGAGTGCAGGTCGGTTGTGAAATCGACAGCTGCCGGGAAGATGCCCTTGTTGTCCTTGCCTTCAGACTCGCCGTAGAGCTGTTTCCACCACTCGGCGAAGAAGTGAAGTTTGGGCTCGAAGTTGGCGAGAATCTCAATCTTCTTGCCGTCGGCATAGAGGGCGTTGCGCATGCGTGCGTAAGTCTCGCAGATATTGTCGTCAGAAGAATGGAGAGTCTCGTTTTCCATCTCTACGGCACCGGCCATAAGTTTCTTGATGTCGTGACCGGCAACGGCGATGGGGAGCAGACCCACGGGAGTGAGTACAGAGAAGCGGCCGCCCACGTTGTCGGGAATTACGTAGGTCTCGTAGCCCTCCTGAGTGGCGAGAGTGCGGAGTGCGCCCTTGCTGGCGTCGGTGATTGCCACGATGAGGTCTTTGGCTGCATCTTTGCCGGCCTGTTTCTCAAGGAGTTCCTTGAGGATGCGGAATGCGATTGCCGGTTCGGTGGTGGTGCCCGACTTTGAGATTACGATTATGCCGAAGCGCTTGCCGGCGAGGAGCTTTTCGAGCTCGGCGGTGTAGTCTTCGCTGATGTTCTGACCGGCGTAGAGCACTTTGGGGTTCTTGGGGGTGGGGGCGTAGTAGAACTCGAAGTTGTCGGCAAGAGCTGTGTTGACAGCCTTTGCGCCGAGGTATGAGCCGCCGATGCCGACGCACACCACGTAGTCGCAGTTGGTGCGGAGACGGTCGGCAGTCGCGTTGATGCGGTCGAGCAGTTCGCTGTTGGTTTCTGAGGGGAGTTTTACCCAGCCGAGGAAGTCGGCGCCTTCGCCGGTTCCTTCGTTGACTTTTGCCATAGCGGCGCGGGCTGCGTCGCGGTTGGCGTCGAATTGGGTCTGTGCGAATTTAATCGCGTTATCGATGTTGAGCTCAATCGATTTCATATAGCTTATGTTTTGGGGTTATACTATTATATATAATGCTTGGAGTGCTCACTCCGTTCGCACCACAATCAAGATCGGTGACCAACATTCAACATTCAACATTTTTCAGGTGAATGTCTGGGCGAGCGTTTTGATGGCCTTGCGGGGGTTGGCGAAGCGGTAGAGGATATCGTAGACGAAGTCGAGGATGGGCATCCCGACGCGCGGGCCGCAATCGTTGATCTGGTGGATGCAGCGGGTGCCGAAGTAGCCTTCGGCCACCATCTCCATCTCCATCATGGCGGCTTTGACGCTGTAGCCCTTGCCGATCATCGAGCCGAAGTTGTGGTTGCGCGAGAACTTGCTGTAGGCGGTCACCAACAGGTCGCCGAGATATGCCGACTGGCAGATGTCGCGGTCGGGCATAGGCGAGATGGCATCGACGAAGCGCTGCATCTCGCGCACGGCGTTCGATACGAGCATTGCCAGGAAGTTGTCGCCGGTTTTCATTCCGCCGACAATGCCGGCGGCAATTGCGTAGACATTCTTGAGCACGGCGGCATATTCGATGCCGTTGACGTCTGCCGAGACGATGGTCCGCATCTTGCGGCCTGCAATCAGCGAGGCGAAGTCGCGAGCTTTCTGCTCGTTGTGGCAGCCGATGGTGAGGTAGCTGAGACGTTCGAGCGCCACCTCCTCGGCGTGACAGGGGCCTCCGACCACGAGCACATTGTCGGGCTTGCAGCCGAACTTGTGGCGCATGTAGTCGGTGATGAGCATGTCGGAGTCGGGCACTATGCCCTTGACTGCCGACACTATGTTCTTGTCTGAGATGTCGACGCTGATTTTGTCGACGGTATCCTTGAAATAAGGTGATGGCACTACGAAGAGCAATGTGTCGGCATCGCTGCATGCGGCGTTGATATCGGATGTGAAGTCAATGCGCACGGGGTCGAACTGCACGTCCGACAGGTAGACCGGGTTGTGCCCGCAGCGGATAAACTCGTCGATGCGGTCGGGGCGGTGCATGAACCAGCCGATGCGGTCGCAGTTGCCAAGCAGCAGTTTGGCGAGAGCTGTCGCCCAGCTCCCGCTTCCAATCACTGCTATTTTGCCCATAGGATCAATTGGCATCACTTATTCGGGGTTGCCTTGGGTCTCTGTTTCTTCTTTCTGCTGCTTCTTCTCGGGTCGCATCTGCGGGAAGAGAAGCACTTCCTGGATTGTTGACTGACCGGTCAGGAGCATGGCGAGGCGGTCCATGCCTATGCCCATACCCGATGTGGGGGGCATACCATATTCGAGAGCGCGGATAAAGTCAGCATCGATAATCATAGCCTCATCGTCACCCTTGTCGGCGAGCTTCATCTGCTCGACGAAACGCTCATACTGGTCGATGGGGTCATTGAGCTCTGAGTATGCGTTGGCGAGCTCCTTGCCGTTTACCATCAGCTCGAAGCGCTCGGTGAGCTCCGGGTTGTTGCGGTGACGCTTGGTGAGCGGCGACATCTCGATGGGGTAGTCGATGATGAATGTCGGCTGGATGTATGTGCCCTCGCACTTCTCGCCGAAGATTTCGTCGATAAGTTTGCCTTTGCCCATTGAAGGGTCGGTCTCGATGCCGGCTGACTTGCAGAATGCGCGGAGTTCATCTTCGCTCTTGCCGTCGATGTCGAAGCCGGTCTTGTCGAGAATGGCGTCGCGCATGGTGATGCGCGGGTAGGGAGCCTTGAAGTCGATTTCGTTGTCGCCCACCTTCACGACGGTGGTGCCGTTGACATCCATGGCAATCTTCTCGAGCATGCGCTCGGTGAAGTTCATCATCCAGTTGTAGTCCTTGTAGCTCACATAGATCTCCATGCAGGTGAACTCAGGATTGTGGGTGCGGTCCATACCCTCGTTGCGGAAATTCTTTGAGAATTCATATACACCTTCGAAGCCGCCGACAATCAGGCGTTTGAGGTAAAGTTCGTCGGCGATGCGCAGGTACAGGGGAATGTCGAGCGCGTTGTGGTGGGTGATGAACGGACGGGCCGAAGCTCCGCCGGGGATTGACTGGAGAATAGGAGTCTCCACCTCGAGGTATCCGTGAGAGTTGAAGAACTCGCGCATGGAGTTGAACATGCGTGTGCGCTTCATGAAGATGTCGCGCACGCCGGGATTCACCACGAGGTCCACGTAGCGCTGGCGGTAGCGGAGTTCAGGGTCGGTGAAGGCGTCGTAGGCCTTGCCATCTTTCATCTTGACGATGGGCAGGGGGCGGAGCGACTTGGAGAGCACGGTGATTTCCTGGGCGTGGATGGTGATTTCGCCCATCTGGGTGCGGAACACGTATCCCTTGACGCCGATGAAGTCGCCGATGTCGAGGAGCTTCTTGAACACCACGTTGTAGATATCCTTGTCTTCGCCGGGGCAGAGGTCATCGCGCGAGACGTAAACCTGGATGCGGCCCTCGGCGTCCTGAAGCTCCATAAATGAAGCCTTGCCCATGATGCGGCGGCTCATGACGCGGCCGGCCACGCTCACCTCGCGCAGCGGCTCCTCGCCGTCGCGGAAGTTCTCCTTGATTTCTTGTGTATGTCCTGTCACCGGGTATTCTGCTGCCGGATAAGGTTCGATTCCGCGCTCGCGCAGAGCTTCCATGCTTTTGCGGCGCACTATTTCCTGTTCGCTAAGTTCGTGATTTGCCATTGTGGTTTCTGTTGTTGCGGCGCTGTTGCAGCAGCCTTTACTATCAAAGTGCAAAGTTAATAAATACCTCTAAATTTCGCAAATTTACGTCGTGACAGGAATGTTTATCACCAAACAGAAGAGGGTTCCCTTCGGCGAAAGGAACCCTCTTGTCGGGATATGGAACCGGTGATTATTTCACCACGACTTTGCAGGTGACGTCTCCGGCTGTGATCATGTATACGCCCGGTGTGACGTCTACAGTCTCGGCTGCCGACGGGTTGGCGTTGCTGTAGACCGTGATGCCGGCGGCATTGACAACCGACACTTTGCCGGTGGCGTTGTCGATGTGGATCCGGCCTGCGGTTGCGTAGACGCTTACCTGATTCTCAGTCATGGAGTTCACACCGCTAACGTTGAGAGTCACAGGATTCGAGAGGTCACTGAGGCCCTCTTTGTAGCAAGCCACAACGTGATACTTGTGCTTGCCCTCGGCGGCAGGTTTGTGGCTGAACGCGGGCCGGGTGAGCATCGTATCGTTGATTTTCTCACCGTCGCAATATACGTCATAGCCTTCGAGTCGGGCGCTGTTGCCGAACTGCGAGAAGCGGATGTCGTCGATGAAAATGGCCGAGACGGCAGCCTCCACATAACGGATGGCGAAATACTGTGTGCCTTCGGGCACGTCGAAGCTGAACTGCTTGTACTCGTCGGGCAGTGTGATGGCCTCACCCACGCGGGTGAAGTCTTCCATTTCCTTGCCGGTCGACGAGATGAGGAACTCTATCTTGTGGCTGCCCCAGAGCGAGCTGCCGAAGTTGCCGAATGCCCAGAACGATACGGTCTGTGCGGAGCCGTTGAGCAGCGGCGAGATCAGCCAGTCATCGTTGTGCTCGTCGTTGCTCTGCGCATCAACCGGGAAGGCGGCGAAGCACTTGCTGCCCGAGTGGGTGAAAGTGCGTTCGGGGTTGATGTTCTCCCAGACCACGAAAGCCGAGGGGAGTCCGTAGCCTTCGAATTGATCGCCCACAACGGGATAAGTGGAGAGTCCGTCGGCGTCGATAAACGACCAGCGGCCGGCGCGGTTGATGGAGAAGGGTACATATTTCTCGCAGTCATCGGTGACAGATGCAGCCACCTCGGGAGCCGACCATGTGAGCGATACCTCCATGCCGTCGGCCTCGGCTGCGAGGTCGTCGACAGCGGGCAGACGCGACTCGAGCACTTCGACTTCTACCTTGTCGCTGGTATTGTTGAAGGTGAGCTGGTCCTTGTCGTGAGCAATCTTGAAGTGGTAAGTCTGCAGGGTGTTCCAGAAGAGTCCGGGTGTCTGCTTGAACATCACGCTTCCTTTCTCGCCGGCATGCAGGCTGACGGGTTCGCTCTGGTCAACCTTTTCACCGTTGCGGTAGAGTTCCACCACGAATGCGTCGGCATTCTCATAGCCGATGTTGCGCAGTCCGGCGGTCAACACATTCTCCTCGCCCGGTTCGAGCATCGGGGCGTCGAGGTCGAGTGCCATCAGGTCGTGGTCGGCAAACTGGCGGATCTGGAGGTCATCGACAAGGAAGTAAATTTCTGTTGAAATTTTTGAATTTTATAAGCAAATAAAGAGAAATTTTCTTGCATTTCCTCTCAAGAATATGTTTTTTTATAGAATTGTGTTAATTTTTTTGTGATAAAGCAAAATAATCTGTATACTTGCGACTGTTTTACTAAGAAAAACCATGTTTGCCAACATACACACACCGACCACCCTGCGCCATATACTCGAGCAGTACTGCACCCCTTCAGAAGAACTTGTAAGCGACTTTGAGAAGTCGGCGCGACTTGTGTCGGTGCCGAAAGGGACATCAGTAGTGAGGCAGGGGGAAGTCTGCAGCGATTTTGTGTTCAACCGCCGCGGACTCTTTCGCGTTGGCTGTGTCAACGACGGCAAGGAAGATACCCTGCTGTTCGGCACGTCGGGCGATGTTTTCACATCTCTGCATTCCTATTACGCGGGCGAACCTTCTATCTTTTCGCTGGTGGCAGTCGAGGACTCCGAGGCGTGGCTTGTGAGCTACAGCGACATGCGTCGTCTTGAGCAGAAATATCCGGTATTGGTCAATTGGATGCGCGACCTGCTGATTGAGCAGATGTTCGGATTCGAGAAGCGCTATGAGTTTTTCAACAACAAATCAGCCGAGGACCGTATGCTCAACTTCATGCGCATGAACTCCGTGGCGTTGCGCCGCACATCGTTCAAATACATTTCGAGTATCGTTCCGCTGAAATATATAGCCCAATATCTTAAAGTCACGCAGTCCACCCTGTCGCATCTCCGCGCCAAGCTCGCCAAGAGCTGATTCAGACGATTACATTTTGTTAAAATTTTTTAAGGTGTCGCAACATTTTTTGACTTATATCAAAAAATGTTGCGACATTATGAAATATATTTGCGCTTATTATAGCGCAGATGCGCGTCAAGAAACAACTTTAATAAGTGCGCAAATGTGCATCAAGAAACAACTTTAAAAACACGATTATGCAGAAAAAACTATTCGCTCTATTTGTAACCGTGCTTTTGATTCTACCGGCATCCTGTTCGTACGACGACTCAGGACTGTGGAACTCGGTTAACGATCTCGAAGAACGTGTTGGCAACCTCGAAGAGGCAGTAAGCAATCTAAACACGAATGTGGATTTACTTTCGCAGATGATGAACGGCAAGCTTTTTGTCGTTTCAGTAGATGATTTGGGCAATGGAACGCGTGTGCTCAACCTTGTGTCGACCGACGGCACGATGCACTCCATCGAGATTAAGGATGGCAAGGATGGCCAAAATGGTTCCGATGGCAAGGATGGCGTTAACGGCACCGACGGAAAAGATGGCACCGACGGAAAAGATGGCGCCGACGGAAAAGATGGAAAGGATGGTCAGACACCGGTAGTCAGTGTCCGTCAGGACTCCGACGGCAACTGGTACTGGACTGTCAACGGCGAATTTCTGCTTGATGCGCAAGGTAACAAGGTGCGTGCCAACGGGCTCGACGGAGCCAATGGCCTTGATGGCAAAGATGGACAGGACGGAGCCGATGGCAAGGATGGTCAAGACGGTAAGGATGGCCAGGACGGCAAAGATGGTCAGGACGGCAAGGATGGTCAGGATGGCAAAGATGGCAAGAACGGCATCGCGCCCGCCTTTAAAATCGAAAACGGCAAATGGTACGTATCGACCGACCGTGGAATCACATGGATTGAGATTGGCCAGGCCACAGGCGCCGACGGTGACTCTTTCTTTCAGGACGTGCAGATAAGCGGCGACGGTTCGCTCGCATACCTCACTCTCTCCGATGGAACTGTGCTTACATTCCCCGTATACAGTGAATTTGATATAGCGTTCGACCTCGAGAATGTACTCGTGACCGAAGGCCAGACCAAAGATATACCCTTTGTGGTGACAGGCATGAAGAAAGGCACTACAGTCGAGGCTCTTGGCAAGAAGGGCTGGGATGCTGAGGCCACGCTCAACGCCGACGGCACAGGCACACTGACCGTTTCGGCTCCCGATGTGACAGGTCCCGGCAAAGTGATTGTGCTTCTGTCTGACGGCAAACAGAAAACGGTGATGCGTACTCTAAGTTTCGTGGCCGGTCAGGTTCTCTCATCGACACAGGCGATTGATGCGCCCAGCGAGGCATATACGCAGACCGTGACCGTACGCACCAACGTTGAGTTTACACCTCAGATTCAGGAGGGCGCCGGCTGGCTGACACTCAACGGCACACGCGCATCCGAGCTCCGCACTGAGACGTTCCAGATAGCGGTTGAAAAGAACGATTCGCCCGAAGCCCGCGAAGCTCTCATCTCGCTCGTCAGCAATGGTGGCGTGGTCGAGACTATCCGCGTGGTGCAGGCAGGTATAGGACTCAATGCTAATGAACTCGTGTTCATTGTCGACCCACAGAAAGGCAACGCTACCACAGGAGTAGCACTTCCCATCTCCAATATAACCAAAGGCACCACCACCTATGTGGACTGGGGCGATGGCACCGAGAAGCAGGAGATTCCAGCCGCAAGCGCCACCTCGACGCAGATGAAGACCATTTTCCCCAAGCATGTCTACACCGACCGGAGCAAGAAGTACACCGTACGCGTTACGGGCAGCATCACTCAGATTTCTGGCTCGAGCAAGGCTAACTCTGCCGGAGTAGTGGGCATCGCACAGTGGGGTAACATGCCCTACACGGCAATCCAGCTTAAAAATAACGAAGACATAGAATATCTTCCCGGTGTGAAAGGTAACGAGTTCGCGAACATCACCACAGCCAGCTTCCAGTATAGCTCCGGCATCCGTTCGGTCAGCCCCAACCTCTTCAAGGGCGCTGCGAAGCTCGCTACGGTCAGCAACCTCTTCGGCCGCTGCGATAAACTCGAGGAACTCCCCGCCAATCTCTTTGATGACTGCGTGCAGATGCGTAACTTCCAGAATATGTACGACGGCTGTAAGATGCTCCGCAATATCCCCGGCATGACAAAGGCTGCCAATACAAGCTCTCCATCGGTCAATGCCATGTGCCGCGACTGCGAATCGCTCACTAACCTGCCCGACCAGCTGCTTTCGGAAGCTATGTGGAACCAGATTACGAACGTCAATACGATGTTCCAGAACTGCAAGTCGCTTGTACGTGTGCCTGAGAACTTCTTCAAGGGCCTCGGCGAGGGCACCAAGAACAACAAAGTGGTGGCCGTGACAATCTGCAACTTGATGTTCAACGGTTGCGAAAGCCTCGAATATGTCAACTTCGAACAGCTGTTCAACAAACCCGGCACGCTGCAGTGCTACGGTTTCAATCAGATGTTCAAAGGTTGTTCAAGACTTAAAGGCTCGATTCCGGCCTACAGGTTCGAATATGACGGTACGACCTACAATGTTCTGCCTTGGGAGCGTCTCACTTATCTGACCAACAGCGATGCCGCCATGGTGACTGCCGCCAAAGCAGTGTTCGGAACACGCACCAGCTTCAATACCTCCGATACGTTCGCAGGCTGTCTGCAGCTCGACCAGTACCAGTCCATACCATCCGCATGGGGTGGCGGCGACGATGGCCTGAGCGGCAAACCCCAGATACGCGTCGTGGCTGAGCTGCCCGAAGGCAAGGAATATTATGCTGTCAACTATCACCTCTACGGCAAGGATGTTCAGGAACTCTACTACATCCTGACCACAGCAGAAGCCATCGACAGGAATCTTCCTTACTACAACAACTCGCTCGAGCAGATGCTTATTGAAGATGGCATAAAGCTCTATGATGACTACAACGGCTTCAAGGTGGAAAACGTCAACACTGAAGAGGGCATCATTCTCGGTTGGGAAGGCGGCATGCCGGAATTTGAGTATGCCATCGCCGTACTGGCCAAGAACTCGCGCGGTCAGTCAGTGGCTTATTCGACAATGAAGACAACACCTATGCCCAAAGGCTCAGATGAATATGAGAACTATGTCGGCACTTGGACAGTGACTCCGGCCGGCGCTACTTCTGAAGTGACGAATGTCGGCGTTCCGTCACCGTCGTTCGATATCACGATCGCGCCCAATCGCGTGAACGAGAATTATGCTATCTCAGGCTGGGGCTACACGCTGTTCAACAAGTATCCCTTCCTGCTGACCTTCAATCCCGACACCAAGGGAATTGAGATGTGGAATGGACTTGCCGGCGCAACACGCGTCGTTGACAACTATGAATTCGGTCCGAAAGATAACCCGAACGCTCTGTTCAGCCAGTACAATGCCATCTACTACGGTATCATAGAAGACCCCACGTCAGGACAGCTTTCCTACTGGAGCTCAACGACTCCGGAGTGCATATTGGCAGGACGCTACATCCCGTCATCGGGCACAGTGACACTATCAGGACAGCGCAGCCCCTCAGTGAGCAACGACACAGGCAAGGATGCCTACTGGTGCGGCATGGAGGTCGTTCTCGGCATGGGTGGTCCGAGTGGTGCCCAGGTTTGGACTCCGGTTCAGATTATTCTGCCGCAGTACCGTTTCACTTACGAAGGCCGGGAGTATACACCCTACGCCTACGGTCCGTTCAAGATGACGCGCAAATCAACCGGAGCCTCCACACGCCGCAAGGCTGCTGCTCCCGTGCCTCCGAAGTCCGGCTACAGAATCACCACGAAGAAGACACCGACTCTTCTCGGCAATGAAATCAAACCTATGCCGAAAATGAAAGCTGTCAAAACAAAAGTGGCCCGTAAAGCTAAATAAACTTCTGAAAACATGAAGGCAGGCGTGTCATTCCGTCTGCCTTTATTAAAACCTCTTTAATCTGATCACTTATGAAAAAATATATACTGATTATCTCCTGTCTGGCAGCTGTGGCTCCGATGGGAATAGCCCGCCAGCTCACAGTCGAGGAGG
>N._albigula_661_foregut__coassemble_33_pt1 | contig 17435 bp, 12 predicted proteins | sample N__albigula_661_foregut__metabat2_high_PE_002 | metagenome-assembled genome bin N
ATACCTCTCCGCCAGGATATTCGATATAGTTCTTATAAGGTGTTTTGCTTTCGGGTAAAACACCTTATATGTTTCTTCGTCACAGAAGACAAAGTCGTCATAATCATTAGAGGACGCAACTCAAAAATCTCATTGAAAAATTTACCTATAGAAATGTCGATGATGCCGGTCTTAATAAATTTCATTCCAAACATGGATCGCACGCCATTATGAGTGGAAACCATAACTTCATTTGCAATCAACAATGCAGTTACACAATAATAACAGGCATAATACAATCTGTTCATTGCGCCACTATAATGTAAGTTGGCTGCCAGACATTCAGCTTCGTTCAATGTCTCGTAGGAACGTTGGAGCCGATATTCCACAAGATTCTCACGGCTATTTTTATCGAGATGGTCTTTCATATGCGTATGCCGTCGTTTGCTACATTTACAGTAAACGGAGTCTTTCGCGATTCCCAAACTCTTTTGGGTAATATCAAAGGAGATATATCAATGCCAAAATCTAACGATATTTCATACAGGAAACCGGAAATTTCGCTACGGCGTTTGATATATTTCAACGTGTCGTAAGTGTCAGGTAGTAAGATGAGAATATCGATGTCGGAATCTCGACGTGCCTCACCTCTTGCCTCGGAGCCGTAGAGTATAACCTCGGCTTCCGGTGCAATCAATTTCATCTGAGTTGAGATGTGCCGTACAATTTCCTTCCTATCCATATATCTATAACACAAAGAACAATGGCAAATTTAGATAGAAATTTTGAGATTTCTACACCGGCAGAATAAAAAATCAAGACCAGCCTCGAAAATAGTCCATGAATGCGTGCTCTATGTCACAATTTTATTAATTTGGAGGTGTAATTCTAAAAATCCTCTTATCATGGACAAGAACAGAATCGTGGCTGGTCTTGATGTCCACAAAGATAGCATTTATCTTTGTATTATGGGGCATGACGGGACCATTATTTTTCAAAAAACTTACGGAGTGCCACGGCTCTTTCATTTAAAAATTCTTGTAAAGGTTATCAAAAGCCATATTTTATAGGTGAAACACATCACCTGCAAATTAGGTATAATGTTGTTTTATCGAGATTATAGAGGTTATCGAGTCTATGATTTTTGAATCGGGATTAACAACCATTATTAAATTGACAATTAAATCCTTGTAGCATCGCGGCTCAGCCGCGATGAACCCTTGGGAGCTTAAGCCTCCGGCTTGAGAAATTGGGAGCTTAAGCCGGAGGCTTACGTTCCCAAGGGAACATCGTGCCAACAAAAAATGCACCGTCGGCCCGACGGTGCATTTTGGGGTTATTGCAATGATGGTGGTCAGAAAATCACCTTCTTGGTTTTTACTGTGCCGTCGGACAGTGTTGTTACTCGGATATTCACGCCGTTGAACGGTCGGTCGGAGCGTACGCCGGCAGCGTTGACATATTCCACAGTTGCGGCTTCCGATTCCGTTGCCACGTTCTCGATGCCCGAGGGGTCGAAGTCTGCGGTTACGAACCAGCCGAGCGCTTTGGCTGCGTCTACCTTGGCGTAGGGAGTGCCGGGCATGTCGCTTATGTTGAGCTGGCGGATAAAGTCCTTGGTCTCGTCGGTGACGTTCACGGCATTCACGTCGGGCAGATTGTCAATCATAGCGTTGAGTGCCGTCTCATCAAGATTGTTCTTCTGAATAAGAATCTCCTGCAGACCTGTGTTCTTCGAAATGTCGAGCGAGCTCAGCTTGTTCTCCTGTGCTTCCAGACGCTGCAGATAAGTGTTGGCCGAGATGTCGAGCGAGCTTATCTCATTGTTGTTGCAGAACAGTCCGTAGAGGTAAGAGTTCTTCGAAGTGTTGAGCTCCGTGAGCTTGTTGAACTCAAGGTGACACTGGCTCAGGTATGAGGGTTTGGTGATATCGATTGCCGTGATATTGTTATGGCTCAGGTCGAGGCTCGAAATCGAGCTGTTATTGCTCAGATTTACAGCCGAGAGATTGTTGTTGTCAGCAATCAGGATGGAGAGGTTAGGCTGATTGTCCACGTTGATTTCCGACAGATTGTTAGAGCCGACATTCAGCCAGCGCACGTTGGTGTTGGCGGTTATGTCGAGCGACTGCAGCTTGTTGTTCTGCAGGTACACACCCGAGAGGGTCTTGTTCTTGCTGAGGTTGATAGATTCAATCTGATTTTCGGCAGCCATCACTTTCTCAAGGCTCTGGCAGGGAGAGATGTCGAGAGTCCGGAGCTTGTTGCCATCGACATAAAGATTGGTCATGGCCGTGAGACCGGCGAGATCGATTGTGGTGAGCTGATTTTCCGAAGCAGAGAGTTCGTCGAGTCCGCTGAGGCCGGTGGCATCGAGGCTGGTGAGAAGATTGCGTGAGCAATCCACCTCGTAGACAGTGGAGTGCTTCGGCAATGTGAGTGATGTAAGCTTATTGTCGGCCACGTCGATTTTAGAGAGAGAGTTCATGGCCGAGCAGTCGATAGCGCCGGCTATTTCATTCTCATGCAGGTCAATCACTCGCAGATTGGGTGCTCCGGAGAGGTCTATAGACTGTATCTTGTTGTTGGAGGCATAGATACCGGTCATCGACGGGTGGTTTCCGAGAGTGAGGCTTGTCATGTCGTTGCCAACGAGCTGCACCTGGATAATCGAGGGTGCGTTGGTGAAATCTGCCGTGGCGATTCCCTGGGTGTTGGCGTAGAGGAGCTCAATGCCGTCTCCATATATTTTCACCGGGTCGGATCCTACGGCATGTGTATAATACGCCTGAGCGTTGTAAGTCTCTTCCTCACCGTTGCCCCAGTCGATAGAGAACTCATAACCGGATGCGCCGCCGGTTCCGAGTTTGGCGCTTGTCACACCCTCATTGAAGGTGAGCACGATTGCGGGAGTCTTCTCTACAGGCGCCACGGTCTGATATGCGCCACGGTCGATTGTCGAGCCCGGCATACGGGGGTTGCCGGCGGGGTCATTGCCGTCGGTGAAACCGGTGACAGCTGTTCCGGTGCCTATGAACTCACTGCCCGGAGCGAGCTGCCAGTTGGCAGATGCGATGGCTGCGGCCTGTTCGCTGTCGGTTGAATTGCCCTTGAACGAGGTCGGCTTTACAAAATTCGAGAGAGCAGTGGCGGGGTCGTAAATCGAGTTGAGCACATTGTCGGCTTCCGTGCCCGATTGCAGGTATACGTTGGGGTTTGTCTCCACGCCCTCGCGCACGCTGTTGTTGAGTATGGTAGCGTTGACAAGCTTGCCGTTGTCAATCCATGCGCCGCCACCCTGATATGCGGTGTTGTTGTAAGCCACGATGCCCGATGCGGTGCCACCCTTGAGGTAAAGAGCGCCGCCACCCATAAGGCCGCCATCGTTGAACTCGGTGGCTTCCGCACAGCAGTTGCTGATTACGGCGTTCAGGAGTTTGCCGGCATTGTAAGCGCCACCACCTTTGAGAGAACGGCATCCGGTTACGGTTATGTCGTTTGCAGATCCTGCAGCTGCAAGGTAGATAGCGCCGCCGGAGCCGGAATAGCAGTCGGTGAATGTGCAGCCGGAGAGCGTACCGCTCTTTATATATGCACCGCCACCCATGTCATCTGCATAGCAGTTCACAAATTCGCAGTTCTTTATGGTAGCATTCTCGGCGTACACACCGCCGCCAAGGCCACTGCCGTAGCTCGAATGGCAGTAAGTGTCGGCTATGTAGCAGTTCTCCATCGAGCCGCCAATCAGATATACGGCTCCGCCGTAAGAATTGCTGTCGGATGTGGTCTCGGCTGAGAAATATGAACTGTTCTTCTCAATGCGGCAGTTGGAGAGGCTTACTGTGCCTAAGGCATAGACAGCTCCGCCGTTGGCTTTTGCCTGATAGATGTTGGCATTGCCACCGGTGAGGGTAAAGCCATCGACAACGGTCGGCTGCTGGAATGTCGCTTCGCAGTAGATGAGGTGGGTGAAATTATTTTTTGTGCCGGGGATATTGTTGTTGGAAGCCACTTCCCAGCCCCAGCGGTATGTGGTGTTGCCCATCATTGCGCGGGTCCAGGTGTCGGGTTCAGCGTCGTCGGCGGAGAGGATTGTGGCATTAGTCATGTCATAGGGTTTATCGCCGGCAGCTCGCTGGGCGAGTTCGGTCTCAGTGCCGGCAAAGCCGCCATAGAGTGAGACTCCGTCTTTCATGATGAAAGCCTTCGAGGTAGCCTTGTTCGACTTGATTAGCGAGGTGGGGGCATAGGTTCCGGCCTTGACCCAGATCTGATCGCCGGCAGATGCCGCGTTGATCATATCCTGGATGCTCGAAGAGGCGTTGGCCCAGGATGTGCCGTCGCCGGTGCCGTCGGGCGTAACGTAATGGACTGCCGCGTTGGCTGAGATTGTCATGCCGAGGGCAAGTGCGCCTGTGATGTAAAGTTTTTTCATAAGCAATTTGAAAAATGGATGTATAATATACTGTTTGTGTGTGATTTACTGTCTGTGTGCAATATACTGTCTGTGTGCGGTATATTATCAGTGTGTTATTTATTATTACTGAGTGTACAAATGTAAACAACTAATCTCGGATATGCAATATTTGGGGCAAATAATCGGCTCGAGAGCGTTAAAAATTCTTATGAATCGTGCCCAACATTGGCGCTGCGCTGTGCTGCAACCATCAGTGGCGCTGCGCTGGGCTGGAACCATCATGGACTATGAAGTAATCATCATGGGCTATCTGAATTATAACGCCTAATTCTTGACTCAAGCATAGCGCGGATTGTTCGGGTGTGGCGTAAGGCCGCAAATGCCAGATTCACTTGTATAATCCGCTGAAAATGGCTATCTTTGCAATAAGAGCGCGTTTCATAAAAATCTGAAAAGATGATTACAGGACAAATTAAGAATCAGATAGACCAAATATGGGATACCTTCTGGACGGGTGGTATCACCAACTCCATAACAATCCTTGAACAGATGACCTATCTGTTCTTCATGAAGATGCTCGACGACCAGCAACTCCAGCAGGAGCAAGTGTCGCAGGCTCTCGGCATCGATATGATAAAAGATGCGGCCTTTTCTTACGGAACATGGCACAATCCGGACACCGGTGAGGAGGTGCCTCTTGACTCTCTGCGTTGGCATGTCTTCAAGCATTACGATCCGGAGAAGATGTTCCGCACAGTCAGCCGCGATGCGTTTGCCTACATCAAGCATCTCAACAGTGGCAGCGATTCGGCCTACTCCCGGTTTATGGGTAGCGCGATCTTCCTGATTCAGAATCCCCGCACGCTGGTAAAGATTGTTGACGGCATCGACAATCTTGATATGAACAACCGCGATACCATGGGCGACACCTACGAGTATATCCTCGGTAAGATGGCCGCCAGCGGCAATAACGGTCAGTTCCGCACACCTCGCCACATTATCCGCATGATGGTTGAACTGATGAAGCCCACGCTCGCCGACACTGTCTGCGACCCTGCCATGGGTAGCGCCGGCTTTATAGTCGAAACCGCCAAATACATAAAAGAGCATTATGCCAAGGAGCTGATGAATCCGGCCAACGACCGTCATTTCCGCTCTACAATGCTCCACGGCTTCGACACCGACCAAACTATGCTGCGCATCGGTGCGATGAATCTCATGCTGCATGGCATCGACTCGCCGACAGTGGCCTATCGCGACTCGCTATCGGCCGACAACACCGACACCGACCGCTACAAACTCATCCTCGCCAACCCTCCCTTTGCCGGAAGTCTTGACTATGAGGGCGTGGCGAAGTCTCTGCTGGCGGTAGCCAAGACCAAGAAAACTGAATTGCTGTTTCTATCGCTCTTCCTCCGTTCGCTCGAGGTGGGTGGACGCTGCGCCTCGATTGTGCCTGACGGTGTGCTTACCGGTAGCAGCAATGCCCACAAAGCCATTCGTAAAGCGATAGTGGATGGCAACCGTCTTGAGGCTGTAATCTCCATGCCGTCGGGTGTGTTCCAGCCCTATTCAGGAGTCTCCACCGCCATTGTTATCTTCACAAAGACCAATGCCGGAGGCACCGACAAGGTTTGGTTCTATGACATGAAAGCCGATGGCTTCTCGCTCGACCAGAAACGCACCGAAGTAGCCGAGAACGACATTCCCGACATCATCTCACGCTTCCACAACCTTGAAGGAGAAACAGACCGTACCCGCACTGACCGGTCATTCCTCGTACCCCTCGCTGAAATCCAAGAGCATGACTACGACCTTTCATTCAATGCGTACAAGGAGACCGTCCGCGAAGTTGTTGAATATGAAGCTCCGGAAGTAATAATGGAGCGTATCCGTAGACTTGAGGAGCGTTTTCACGATGGAATGGTGAAACTTGACAAATTACTCACGTCTGACAATGCCTAAGTATGTATACACCTCCTTTCAAGATAACATCAAAGATACTCAATCTTGTGGCTGAAATCTCAGCCAAGATAGAGCGATACGCCATATTTCTTGAGCAAGACACCGAATTGCGATTGCGGAAGGCCAACCGCATCAAGACCATTCACAGCTCACTTGCCATTGAGGGAAATGAACTGACGGAAGATCAGGTGCGCGACATCATCAATGGCAAGAACGTCGTTGCCCCTCTGCGAGAAATCCGGGAGGTGAAGAACGCCATCGCGACCTACGATCTGTTTCCCACCTTGAATCCCTTCAATGAAAATGATCTCCTTCTCGCTCATCAGACCATGATGCAGGCGTTAGTAGACAATCCGGGGCGTTGGCGCAGTGGAAATGTGGGAGTGTTCGGCGAGAAAGGGTGTGTGCACATGGCGCCACCGGCAAATATGGTGCCGGGGTTGATGGCAGACTTATTTGACTGGCTCAAAAATGCAGATGACCATCTGCTGATACGCTCATGCGTGTTTCACTACGAGTTTGAGTTTATCCACCCGTTTATTGATGGCAATGGCCGCACGGGGCGGTTGTGGCAGTCGCTGATATTGACCCAACTTCATCCATTGTTTGCCCATCTTCCTGTCGAGAATATGGTATTCTCCAATCAGCAGACATACTACGATGCCATCACAGCCTCCACTGCCGCCGGAGAGTCCACCCCCTTCATCGAGTTTATGCTCGACGAGATACTTGCCACCCTCGAGAAACATAAGGGAGAGGAAAGAGCCGACTTTGACGAGAAGGCATCTCCACTTGACCGCGAGTTCGGTATAATATTCGGGAAAGAGTTCGGTATAAAGTTCGGTATAAAGTTCGGTGATAACGACAAGAAGTTATTATTGCTGATGAATTCGAATCCAACATTCTCATCACAAATGATTTCCGAAAGACTGGAAATAACGAAGCGCGCCGTAGAGAAAATAATCAAGCGTCTCCGCGAAGCAGGAATCATAGAGCGCGTCGGCAGCAACAAATCAGGCTATTGGAAAGTAAACCGCCCGGCAGAGAAAGGAGGCAGACCATGAAGCATAATTGGGAATATAAAAATTTTGGTTCGATTGCTGACATCTTATACGGATTCCCGTTTGATTCATCACGGTTTAATACTGATGCCCAAGGTATGCCATTAATTCGCATCCGAGATGTTAAGCCCGGTTGTACTTCCACATTTTATGATGGTAAGTATTCTGAAGAATATTTAGTCAAAAAGGGGGAATTACTTGTCGGAATGGACGGAGAGTTTAATATAGCTCCTTGGAAAAGTGAAGATGCTCTTCTTAACCAGCGAGTGTGCAGGATTAAGTCTAAAAATGAGTCGAGAATCTTATCGAAATATTTCTTCTTCTTTCTCAAAATTGCATTAAAGCGAATTGAAGAACAAACGAGCTTTGTTACAGTAAAGCATTTATCAGCTAAAGTTTTATGTAATATTTCAACGCCTGTGCCACCGATGGAGGTGCAGGAGCGGATAGTTGCGGAGTTGGATAAAATCAATGAGTTGATTGAGCAGAACCGCGAGTTGCTGCGCCACCTCGATGCCCTTGCCCAATCCCTTTTCTACGACACCTTCGGCGACCCTGTCACCAACCCTAAAGGCTGGGATGTCTACTTTTTGGACAAATTGGGTGAGCTTGGACGAGGTGTATCAAAACATAGACCGAGAAACGCTCCTGAATTATTAGGTGGTACTATGCCACTTATTCAGACAGGAGACATAGCAAATGCCGGTATTTACATAACAAAGTATGTGTCTACTTACTCCGAATTAGGCGTTGCCCAAAGTAAAGTATGGCCCAAAAACACTCTATGTATAACAATTGCAGCGAATATTGGTAAAACAGCAATAACAACATTCCCAGCTTGTTTTCCGGATAGTATTGTTGGCTTTTCTGTCGATAAAGATGTATGTAATAGTCTTTTTATCTATTACTTTTTTAATGCGATTCAAAAAGATTTGGAAGATAATGCTAATGGCGTAGCTCAAAAAAATATAAATTTAGCCATTTTAAGTGCGCTAAAAGTTCCACTTCCTCCACTTGCTTTGCAAAATCAATTCGCTGCGCAGGTTGAGGCCATCGAGGCGCAAAAAGCGATAGTTGAGAAGTCTATCGCGGAGTTGCAGACGTTGCTCGACAGTCGTATGGATTATTGGTTTAATTAGAAAAACGGAATTATGGCAGACATAGAGCAGAATAACAACTTACCAACTGAGAATCTTTTCAATCAGATAAGCCAGATTCTCAATGAAGCCAGAACCAAAGTGGCAACCACTGTCAACACAGCTATGGTTGCGGCTTATTGGCACATTGGAAAACTCATCGTAGAGGCTCAGGGTGGAGAAGCTAAGGCCAAATATGGTGATGGCTTGATTGATGATTTATCGGCAAAACTTACCAAACAATTTGGACGAGGTTTTAAACGTTCAAATCTTCGGGATATGCGTCAATTCTATTTGACTTTTCCAATTTACCAGACACTGTCCGGCAAATTGTCATGGTCTCATTATCTGACGCTTATGCGTGTTGCTAATCCTAAAGCGAGGGAATATTATGCCGAATCGGCTGCCAGCGAGTCGTGGAGTGTCCGTCAACTTGAACGTCAGATTGCAACGCAATACTACGAACGTCTGTTGTCATCTCATCGTGATGACAATGAGATAAAGGAAATAATAGCCAAGAACCTACCAGTCAAGGCTGATAAATTCGACCCGCTGGAGTTGGTACACGATCCTTTTGTACTTGAATTTCTTGATTTGAGAGAAGACCCGGCTCTACAGGAGAAAGAACTTGAAAGTGCCATACTGACCCATATAGAAGACTTCCTCCTTGAACTCGGCAGAGGTTTCGCCTTCATGGGCAGGCAGAAGAGATTCACGCTGGATGGTGACCATTTCTATCCTGATTTAGTGTTTTACAACGTGGTCGCTCGCTGTTACGTAATCATAGACCTCAAAATGAATAAGGCCGATTATGCCGATGTGGGTCAGATGCAACTCTATGTAAATTACTTTAACAAAGAGGTTTGTTCACCTGAGGACAATCCGACTGTAGGAATTATTCTTTGCGCTGAGAAGAATGATACCGTAATCGAATATACTTTAGGAAACCGCAACGACATCAGCATATTTGCTCCCAGATATAAGTTGATGCTCCCGACCGAGGAGGAACTCCGCAGAGAGATAGAAAGAACCAAAGAGAACTTCAAACGTCTGAAAGGATAACTGAGCCATGTTAAACTTCGACTACCTTAAAGCACTATCGGAAAAAGAACTCACCGCATTGGCAGAGTTATACCGCTTGTGCGACTTGTCAGAGACGCGCCAATATACCGAGCCGGACTCTTCGGCCATTAATGCCCGCAAAGCCTTGGAATGGCTCACAAAAGCCATATACAGGATGAAAAATGTGGATATTCCGGAGCGCGCCAAGCTCATTGACCTGACCACATCGCCTGTATTCACCGACTTCATAAATGACCCGGAGCTGATGAAGGCCGTGCATTGGATTCGCAAAGTAGGCAACCTCGCTGCGCACGATGGCATGGTGACCCGTTCCGACTCGTTCTTCACTGTGCTCAACCTCTACAACCTCGTCGGCGGTGTGCTGCTGAAGCTTCATGCCGTGGAAAGTCTTGCACCATTCGACAAGACATTGCTCCCGACCCGGCAGCCGCGTCCGCGCATCGTGGTGGTAAGAGCTGAACAGACCCCGGAGGCGTTTGCCGACGCGATGCCTAAACCGGCGATTGCCGAGGCTCCGAAAGTAAAACCGGCACTGTCGTGGGACGGAATCTCCGAGGCCGAGACACGCCGCCGCTTCATCGACCTTATGCTCCGTGAAGCAGGTTGGCAAGTGCTTGAAACAGAAGGCGACATCGCCGCATCTAAGGCGTGCGTCGAGGTGGAAGTACACGGTATGCCAAGCGCAAGCGGTGTGGGTTATGCCGACTATGTGCTGTTCGGCAAGGATGGCAAGCCACTGGCAGTGATTGAGGCGAAACGAACAAGCGTTGACCCACATGCCGGAAAGCATCAGGCGGAACTCTATGCCAACTGTCTTGAAGCGCGCTATGGCGTGCGCCCGGTGATATATTACACCAACGGATTTGAACTGCACGTCATCGACGGCTTAGGTTATCCCGAACGGTCGCTTTTCGCTTTCCATTCAGAGAAAGACCTCGAACTGATTATGATGCGCCGCGCCACCGACGGTAAAATCACCGACTTCTCCGTCAAGGAGGAAATCAGCGATCGATATTATCAGAAACGAGCCATCAAGGCAATGTGCGAATGGTTCAACTCGATGCACCGTCGAGGCCTTCTCGTCATGGCGACCGGCACCGGCAAAACCCGTACCGCCATCTCGCTTGTAGATGTTCTTCAGCGCAACGGCAGGGTAAAGAACACCCTTTTCCTTGCCGACCGCACATCGCTTGTGAATCAAGCTGCCCGCAGCTTCGGAAAACTGTTGCCCGACTCGCCGATAACCGTGCTCAGCGACAAGACTACTGAGATTGACCCGAATGCCCGCATCACATTCTCTACATATCAGACGATGATAAACTATGTCAACACCGACACGAAACCCTACAGTGTCGGACGTTTCGACCTTATCATCATCGATGAGGCCCACCGCTCGGTGTTTGGCAAATACGGAGACATATTCGACTATTTCGACTCGCTGCTCGTAGGACTTACCGCCACACCCCGTGACCAAGTGGATAAGTCAACTTACGAACTGCTGAATCTCGAAGGTGGAGAGCCGACCGACTACTACGAGTATCAGACCGCAGTGGATGACGGCTATCTCGTGGACTACACCGGTTTTGTCCGCGGCTCAAAGGTGGTGAATGAGGGAATCAAATATGATGACCTGACCGAAGAGGAGAAGCAACAGCTCGAACAGGTGTGGGAACATGAGCAGATAAACAAAGACCCGGACGAAGACTACGAACCGCGCGACATCCGCGAGCAGGAGATATACAAATATATCTACAATAACGACACCATCGATCGTATGCTTCAAGACTTGATGGAGAATGGTCTGAAGGTGGATTCTGGCGAAAAGATTGGCAAAACCATCATCTTCGCCATGAACTCCAAGACAGCGCGGCTGATTGTGGAGCGCTTCAACCTGCTCTTTCCGCAATACGGACCTCACTTCTGCGAACAGATTGACTACTCCATAAAATACTCACTGGATTTGATTGACAAATTCAGTGTCCGCGACTCATTGCCGCAGATTGCAGTGTCGGTGGATATGCTCGACACCGGAATTGATGTGGTGGATTGCCTTAACCTCGTATTCTTCAAGAGGGTTCGTTCACGTATCAAGTTCATGCAGATGGTAGGTAGAGGCACACGCCTCAGCCCCGACATATTCGGTGCAGGAAAAAATAAGGACCGTTTCTATATCTTTGACTGGGGCGGTAATTTCAATTATTTCGCCACCAACCCCAAACATGGGAAAAGCCCCCGCGTTCAGACACTGACCGAGCGATTCTTCGCCGTTCGCGCCGACATTGCATGTACGCTACAGGCGGCTCAATATCAGGCTGACGAGTATGCCAAGGGTATGCACGATGAGTTAAAAGCCCACCTTGTGGCTGAGATGGAAAAACTCAACGATATGCACATTTCAGTACGCAAGCAGTGGGATTTGATAAGCCGGTTCCGCACGGCCAAAGACTGGCAGTATGTTGGTACACTCGACTTACAGGAGATAAAGAACCGCATCGCTCCGCTTATTCCCTCAACGTTGGAAGATGAACGTGTCAAGAAGTTTGACCTTCTCGCGCTCTATAGCCAGCTCGGGCTGATTGACGAGACTTTTGAAAGCACACGCCACGAGGGGCAGATAACCCTTATTGTGGATGCTCTGCGCAAGAAAGCAACCATACCGGACATTCAGGCCAAGATGCAGCTGCTCAACGAAGTGATGACCGCAGAGTTTTGGGAAAACAAAACCCTCGCATCGCTTGAGAATATGCGGCGGGAGCTCCGCGACCTGATGAAGTATCTTGTCGGAGAAAGCGGCAAGACCTTTATCGTCAACATCGAAGACGACATTACCGATGAAGGCGTTGCCGGCCCTATTTCCACGACAGTTACATACCGGCAGAAAGTGCTCGACTACCTTGCTGAGAACCGTGACCACCCGGTGCTTCGGAAAATCCACAACTTGGAGCAACTTACTTCAGAAGATATTACCCAACTGGAGCGTATCCTATGGCAGGAACTCGGCACTAAAGAGGACTACGAGAGATATATGCAGAGAGAGCAACTTACTGCCGACACTCCGGTTGCAGCGTTTATTCGCAAAGTGGTGGGACTTGACAGAACGAAAGCCATACGTATGTTCTCCGACTTTATATCGGCCAACGCTCTAACTGCTGAACAGGAAGAGTTTATCAACAACATTCTCAACTATGTCTGCCAGAACGGCGACATGGACAAGGCCGTGCTACGCGACAACCGCGTATTCTTCCAGTATCTGACAACCTACTTCCCCGACAAAGTGGCGCAAGTCGCCCGGTTTGTCAGCCACCTCCATAACGCCATAACAGCTGCATAATAATGTTGAATGTTGGCAATGTTGAAAATGTTGCCAACATTCCTCAGAGATGAACATCTTGACATTAGGGCGATGCAAAGATGAAGTCAAGTGTGTTAAAAATTTTAAGAATCGATGCCAATCTGGGCGCTGTGCTGCAATCAACATTGGCGTTGCGCTGTGCTGCAAGCATCAGTGGCGCTGCGCTGTGCTGCAAGCATCAATGGCGCTGTGCTGGGCTGCAACCATCAATGGCGCTGCGCTGTGCTGGAACCATCAATGGCGCTGCGCTGTGCTGCAACCATCAATGGCGCTGCGCTGTGCTGAAACCATCATGGACTATGAAGGGACCATTATGAACTATCTTATTTATAATCTGTTATCTGAATTATAACGACTAATTCTTGTGTGCAGAAATCAACAACCATCTTTGTTCATGCAAGCATGAACCTGGACGCGCCAAATACTCTTGCCAAATACACGTGTAAAATACACGTGTAAAATTCCGGCGCAGGTACGTTGCTTTATCTACCATCTGATACGCGCGTCAGCCGTTCCCGGAACGGGAACAAAGATGGTTGCAGATATGCTAATACATAGCAATTTAAACAGATAGTCCATGATGGTTCCTTCATAGTCCATGATGGTTCTGGCCAAGCGCAGCGCTAAACAGAATGATGGTTTCGGCCAATCGTAGCGTGATGCAGAAGGAAGCCCGGAGATGAACATCTTGACATTAGGGCCGGGCAAATTATCGGAGCCGGAGTGTTAAATTTTTTAGGAATTCGGGCTGTAAACTTGCTATTGGTGGAAAAATTTGTACATTTGCAATTAAAATACCATGCGCAGTTGTTTAATCATATTATTTTTCATAGCCTGTTTGCCAAACGCATTTGCAAACAGGCAACTCACGACTGAGCAACTTTTAGCGCAACTGGACAGCGTCATAGCCCGGCGTGATGAATATCTCGATGCCAAATTGACGCATCTGAACGGGTTACGCCGGGAACTCACCGTAGCGGCAAAAGATGACCGTGAGCGCTTTGACGTGTTAGGCCGATTATATGGCGATTATCATTCGTTCAATGCCGACTCTGCCTATGTCATGTCGCAACGGCAACTCTCTTTGGCTGAAAAATTAGGTGACAAGAATTTGTTAATGAATGCCCGGCTGAACAAAGCCAATATATTGTGTAATGTCGGCATGTATCATGAAGCACTGTCACTGATAGACTCGATTGAGGTAAAGGATGTTCCCGATTATCTGAGGGCATACTATTTCCACTCGAAGCGGACGTTATATGGCAATCTTGCCGATTTCGCCAAATTCGGCAAGGAAAAGGAGACATATGCGAAGCTGACCGACGATTACCGTGACTCCCTATTGACGGTCAACGATCCAAATTCTGTATTTTATGTCTTGATCAAGGCCGACCAACTCAATGTGCACCACAAACCTGCAGAGGCAATCAGTTTGCTTGAGGCATATATAAATGAGCATGATTTGTCGGAACATGAGATGGCTATCTGTGCTTATACATTATCGTCATCGTATGGATTGGTAAATGACATGGAGAGTCAGAAGAGGATGCTGCTGATTTCGGCAATCTCTGACATGAAGACAGCTGTCCGCGAATATGTCTCGCTTCGCCAGCTGGCATTGATGCTCTACAGTGAAGGTGATCTGGAACGGGCATACAAATTTCTTACGATAGCTGTCGACGATGCCGCAAAAAGCAACTCCCGACAGCGTATCATTGAGCTCAACGACTCCTATCCGATGATAAACCGGATATACGTCGAGACCGTGCGTAAGCAGAAAAAGACATTGGAACGGACCATACTGATAATTACAATACTATCAGTCATACTGATTGTACTCCTGTTCTGCATGCGCAAGCAGATGTTGAAGATAGCGGAGGGCAGAAGAAAAGTAGAAGAGGCAAACGATAAACTCAATGAGTTGAATCATCAGCTTGTCAAATCTAATGGCAAACTTCATGATGCCTACAATTCAATCGCCGAGATTTCTGAACTGAAGGAAGTCTATATATGTCAGTATATGGACCAATCGTTGCAGCACATAGAAATGCTCGACAACTACCGTAAAACAATCAACAAGCTTGTAAATGCCGGCAAAACAGAAGACCTGAAGAAATTGGTGAAATCGTCGAAGATTGTCGAAGAAGAATTGAAATCATTTTACGACCAATTTGACCGTACATTCCTCAACCTGTTCCCGACATTTGTGGAGGATCTTAACAGCCTTCTATTGCCTGAAGAGGCCATTATACCGAAAAAAGCGGGAGCATTGAACACCGAATTGAGAATCTTTGCCCTTATCAGGCTCGGAATCACCGACAGTGACAAAATAGCTAAATTTTTAAGATACTCATTGACTACGATATATAATTACCGCACACGGGTGCGCAATAAAGCCAAGGGGGACCGGAATAAATTGGAAAGCGAAGTGGCAAAAATAGGCCAGCACTCATCATTAGGCTAGGCCGCAAATCATAAAAATTTTAACACTGAGGGTCGCATCCTTGCGGCGGATATGATACTTCGCCGTAAGTCACAACCTTTCGGTTGTGACTGTAGGGGAAGTGTCATAGACGCACAAATGATGCGAGACAAACTTCAAGACTTGAACAAATTTTAACATCGAATTAAAATAAACGATTTAAAATGAAAATATTAGTTAATAATCAGTGTTTGACCGGCAATATTTTGGCGTCTGCCGCCCTCAGTGTTAAAATTTTTATGATTTGCGGCCTAAAATTAAGTCACATTTTACTATATATTTTGACGGTATTTATTTAGTCAATGTGTTTAGGAACAGCGTGTTGACTAAATAAGAGCACTACTTTTTGCATACCTGGCATTGATTTGGTTCTTTCAGTGATTTAATTTTGCAACAGCGAACTAAAAAACTAATATCATAAAAATGGAAAACTTACACCCATTAAGAATTTGGACCGTTCTGCTATTCGTGATGGCGACACTTTCGATGTCGGCTCAGCAATTAAGCATAACGGGAACAGTCAGCGATCCGACAGGAGAACCGCTGATTGGTGTCAGCGTGACCGTTCCGGGAACTAAGAACGGAACAATGACCGACATTGATGGTAAATTCAGCATGTCGGTCGATTCACAATCAACCCTGCGGTTCACGTATATCGGATACCGCACAGAGGATGTGGCCGTAAACGGAAAGAGCGTCATAGACGTAGTGATGAAGGAAGACACCGAAGTCCTTGAAGAAGTCGTTGTGGTCGGTTACGGCACAATGGATAAGAAGGAATTGACATCGGCCATCTCGCACGTCAGCGAGAAAGATTTTCTTTCGGTCAGCACACTCGACCCGTCGATGATGATTCAGGGCAAGGTGCCGGGAGTGTCAATCACAAATACAGGTGCGGGCGACCCCAACAATCAGGCGAGCATCCAGATCCGCGGCGTGTCTTCGCGTTCGGCCGGCCTCGGTCCGCTGATTGTGATCGATGGTGTGCCCGGAGGTAATCTGACAAACATAAATCCCAACGACATCGCATCGTTCGACATTCTGAAAGATGGTGCCGCATCTGCCATCTATGGTACGCGCGGTTCGAACGGTGTGATTCTTGTCACTACAAAAAAGGGCAGCAAGGATGGTGCTGTCCACACAAGCTATCAGGGCACCTTTGCCTGGGATGTCGTTAAAAAAGAACTGGACATGATGAGTGCACAGGACTTCCGCGATGTGCGCCTCGGCTGGGGAGACCGCGGAGTAGACCTCGGAGGCAATCTGGATTGGTTCGACGCTGTGACACGTACAGGTTTCACCATGCAGCACACCCTGACCGTGAGTGGTGGCAATGAGCGCAGCAACTACCGCGTCAGTGCGGACTACCGTGACGCCAACGGCATTGACCTCCGCTCGAGCCGCCGGGAATATGGCGCACGTGCCTCGGTGATGCACACCACCAAAGGAGGTCTCTTCACAATTCAGATGAACGTGGCTCCTCGCATCATCGACCGCAACAATGCTGACTGGAGCGTGTTCAAGGATGCGCTTGAGGCAAATCCCACCACTCCGCTGATGAATCCGGAGAATCCGTCGCAATATTATAACTTTTACGGCCAAATTGTAGGCAGTAACCCGGTTGAGCGCCAGAAACTTGAAAAAGACCAGGCCGATACCAAACTTCTCGATTGGGACGGCACCGTCAAGTTGAACCTGCTCCCACTCTTTGCAAAGAATGGTTCGAGCGACCATCACCTCTCTACGCAGGTCATGTTTGCCGACCATCAGTACAGCAACAACAACACGTACTTCCGCCCCTCGACGAGCACAAACTCAATCAACGACGGACATGACGGCGTGGGCAGCCGCTCTTATTCGAAGGAGCGTCAGTATGTGCTGGAATGGCTTGCCAACTACAGCGGCCGCATTGCCGACAAGCATAATCTCAAGGCCATGCTCGGCTACTCCTACCAGTATT
>N._albigula_661_foregut__coassemble_37_pt1 | contig 16880 bp, 8 predicted proteins | sample N__albigula_661_foregut__metabat2_high_PE_002 | metagenome-assembled genome bin N
CTCGATGACACCTATATTAGCACCTCACTCCGCAACCCGCCCTTCCGACCGGTGCCAACCTGCGCTGCACCCTTCCGACCGGCGGCAACCGTCGCGGCGCGGCGCCGACCTTCTGCACTGGAACTCGCTATGGCTGGCACTCTACCTGATCGGCATCGGTGTCTTCCTGGTAGGCATGCCCAAACATCTTGACGACCTCTGGTTTATGGGTTGTCTGCGCGAATTTCTGAACCAGCAGGGCATTGTCGCTATCGAAAGAGATCCCAACCTCTTTGCAGCTCCCCTACCCTTTGAAAGCATCTGGAATGAATGGGTGTGGCATTACCATTTCGACAACGCCCGGTTTGCGAATATAATTGTTACTCCTATTCTAATGCTACCCAAGTGGGTGGGGCTGATTCCTGTGATGCTCGCCTGGGTCTACACTATGTTCGCAAGCTTTAAGATCGCCGGCATTGACTGGCGCAGATCGGCTATCGTTCCCTTGGCAATCTGCTACTGGACTTTTGTCATTCCATGGGGTGACGGCATGGCAAGCCTCGACTTTGATTTCAACTATATCATCCCGACCTTCTTGTTTCTTTATCTTTTCAAGGCAATTGCTACCGGTCGCTACAAGTCAATATCTCCGGTCGGGCCATGCGTAGCAGCATTCTTTCTCGGTTGGTGGCACGAAGGCTTTTCGGTCCCATTCATTTGCGGACTGGCTTCACTCATACTTTTCAAACGAGAGTTCAGAAACAAGCGGATATTTGCAATCTTCATTGCGGTCTTGTCAGGAGCAATGATTATACTCACATCGCCTGCGCTAATCAAAAAAGTTACCGATGTCAGCAGTTTATACACCACGTCGGGTTGGAAACGAATGATCTTGTGGATCATTTTCTCATCCCCCTATCTGCTCTTTCTGGTCTTGACCGCATATGCGCGTAAAAGCCGCAAACATAAAGAGGCATTTAAAGACGAAATCTTCATATTCATCACATTTGCCTATGCAGCGGTTGTAGTTGTATCGATTGGGTCATTCTTTCAGCCACGGGTGTATTGGATCAGCTTTGTGCTATCGCTGATTGGAATCCTGTATATATGTAAAATCATGTGGCACAACTACATTCAGGCTTACCAAAAGTCGAGTCTGTGGGTATCGGCGCCCATGTTGCTTTTGACATTCCTCTATTGGGGCTATGTCGGTTATTACAGTCTCAGACTGCGCAATGACTTGCGAGAATCATTTGAGACTTATCTGAAAGCTCCGGAGAAAAGCGTCTTCGGCAAAGTCTACAACGAAGACCGCATGCCGTTTACAGTCTTCGAGACGCCCTCGACAGTTTATTATACCGTCACGATATTGTACATCAATTCACTGATGAACTATCCGGAGCACCCGTTTATGATTATCCCCGAAGAGTTGAGAAATATCACAGCAGAAAGCGGGGAACCGATTGCCGGAAACCTGAACATTCGCAAATATAAAGGATGGCTGTTCCGCGCGGTTAGCGACGGCGAGGAAGTCTGGTCTCTACGAAAGTCGGATTTATATTACGAGGCAGACTTTGGACATGGATACCATCACCGACATATCTACTCCATGAAATTTAAATCGGAAGCTGATGGCAAGGACTATCAATTCTTCCAAGTCCACGCCAATTGGCTGGAGAGATATTTTATGGAAATTAAAGGACTCCGCGAACCTGAAACTGACCTATGAACAAGCAAATATCACTGACTAATCGACTGCGCCGTGCCGACCTGCTGCATTGGAACTCGCTCTGGCTGGCACTCTATCTGGTAGGTATCGGAATTTTCTTCATAGTGATGCCGAAATATTTCGATGACCAGCAATTTTCGTTTTTATATGGGGAATGGTATCGGCAACAGGGCATTCTTGACATTACCGGAGGTGGCAACCTGCTGAAATATGGCATTCCCTGGGATGCCATAAAAGAGCGATGGTACTATCTCATAACCAGAGACAATGGCCGATTGGTCAACATAATCGACTCACCGATGGTGCTTCTACCAAAATGGATTGGAAGTTCAATCTGCCTGATTGCCTGGGCAATTACAATTTTCGGAATGTTCAGACTCGTAAGAATCGACTTTCGCAGGTCTGCTCTGGTGGCTCTTTCTATTTTCCTTGCATTCTTTTGCTTTCCATGGGAGGACTCGATGGGCTGTTTTATATTCCAAATTAACTACACTGTGCCCTCGGCGGTAGCCATTTATCTGTTGCTGTTGCTGCGCGAACCGAAAAGCGGAAAGCGTCATGTAGCCACATTGGCCATTTGGGGGCTTTTGCTGGGTTGCATGCACGAAGGTTTCTCGATGCCACTGCTCGCCTCACTTATAATCAACCTTCTAATCTTCCCAAAAACAAGAAACGCAAATACTTATGCGGCTTGTACCGGCCTTGCGCTGGGCACCGTCTGGCTGATAGCAGTGCCGGCATTCCAGACAAGAGTGGGCGGCCTCGACTACGGTTTTCTTGAGAGTCTTTTCGCCACACTGAAGCGGTTTGCCAAGATAACTCTAATGAATCCAGGCTTCTGGGCCATGCTGATTGTAACAGCCGTAATTGGGATAAAGAAATGCCTGCGCCTGTTTGTTTCCGACCCATTATGCGCAATATTCTACATCGGCATACCATTGTCGCTACTACTGGCTACAGCTACCAACGGCACACCGCGGGCGGCATGGTGGTGCGATTTGATGGCGTTCTGTCTGGTGCCATACCTTCTCAACCGCGCTTATCCTGAATTTTGGAGCCGCTATAAGCGCCGTAACTACGCAATTGCGGTTCTGTGTCTGACCAGCGCTTTGGGACTAACCTCTGTGGCCGCCGCTATGACCTTCAAGACCATTGGCGAGTACAAAGAATTACTATTATCTCTGCAGAAAAACCCCGACGCTCCGGTGCTCAACGAATGGATTGGCTGCAGCGATGACATATTGCGTAAGTTGGCCAAATTCGATCTCCTCATGATGGCATATCACCCTATAGTAATCGGCACATTGCCACCAACAGCGGATGGCAAGCCTCGGAGTCATGCCACCACGAAATGCATACCTGAAAGAATCGCAGATTTCGAACCGTCGAAAGCACAGCGAATCTATCCGGGAAACACATACATCTACAAGAACGAACTGATTATCGACACGACGGACAATCTACCAAGCAGAGTGTACGCAGATATCAATTTTGGAGGAGTCAGAAAGGAAAAGGTGGTTGCATACACAACTGCCTTCAAATCGAAGTCGGACGGACGTACCTACTACCACGTCAGAGTGGGCGATTACTTCTGGCTCCGCATGTTTTTAGGCATATCGGGTGCCAAGGTGTAAATCCTACACGCTGACCTGGCCGCGGATGGGCGGGTGTGGGTCGTAGCCTTCGAGGCGGAAGTCTTCGAACTTGAAGTCGAAGATTGACTTGACGTCCGGATTGAGCACCATGCGCGGCAGTTGACGCGGCTCGCGGTCGAGCTGCAGGTTGACCTGCTCGAGGTGGTTGGTATAGATATGTGCGTCGCCGAGTGTGTGTATGAAATCGCCGGGACGCAGTCCGCATACCTGCGCCATCATCATGGTTAGCAGTGCGTAACTTGCTATGTTGAACGGCACTCCCAGGAAGCAGTCCGCACTCCGCTGGTAGAGCTGGCACGACAACCTCCCCTCCGACACATAGAACTGGAAAAAGGCGTGGCACGGGGGCAGATTCATCCGGTCAAGGTCGGCAACATTCCAGGCGCTCACAATTATGCGCCGCGAGTCGGGATTGTTCTTGATTGTCTCGACAGCCTCGACAATCTGGTCGATGTGGCCTCCGTTGTAGTCAGGCCATGAACGCCACTGGTAGCCGTAGATGTGGCCTAACGAACCGTCGGGGTCGGCCCATTCGTTCCAGATACGCACACCATGTTCCTGCAGATAACGCACATTGGTGTCGCCCTGCAGAAACCATAGCAACTCGTAAATGATACTCTTCAGATGCACCTTTTTGGTGGTCAGCAGCGGAAAGCCCTCTTCGAGGTTAAACCGCATCTGGTAGCCGAAAGTCGATATCGTGCCGGTGCCGGTGCGGTCTCCTTTGAGGTGCCCGTCGGCAAGTATGTGGCGGAGTAGGTCGAGATATTGCTTCATGCTAATTAATTTAGAATTTAGAATTTAGAATTTAGAATCCGAATTAAGAATTTGAAATTTGGAATTTGAAATTTGGAATTTAGAATCCGGATTAAGAATTTCGAATTTGGAATCCGTTGTTTATATTTTCGGACTCTAAATTCTAAATTCTAAATTCTAAATTCTACTTTACTTTTGCTTTGCGCATCAACGGCATCGCCGGGCGGTTGCGGTTGATCTGGAATCGGATTGCGTCGTCGGGGCACTCGGCCACGCAGTCGAAGCAGCGCACGCAGCGTTGCTGGTCGACATAGCGGCTCACCACCTTGATACATTGCGACCGGCAGATATCCTCGCACTTGCCACAGCTGGTGCACTTGTCAGGATTGATTTCAATGTGATAAAGAGAATGGTTTTGCACATACCCCAGAGCTGTGCCCACAGGGCAGTATGTGGTACAGAACTCCCGTCCGCGCCAAAGGGCCAAGGCTGCGAGCAGAAGCGCACTGGCTACACCCACTGCGGCGCCGAACAGCGCGCTGCGACCAATAGTAAGCCATGTCCCGGCCACGGCCTGCGGATTTACGGCCGCTGCCATATTGCGAGCGATATTCCACGGCTCCACCAGAAAAGGCACCGTCGAGACGCCTATCACCACACACACCACATAAATCCAAAGGATATGCACCGACACACCTGAGCGGTGTCGGTAGCGGAATGGCCGGCTGGTCTTGGGGATTACCCTGCGCAGGCGCAGAAATATATCTGAGAACACGCCCACCGGGCAGACGGAAGCACAATAGAGACGTCCGAACAAAAAAGTCAGCCCGAGCCACACCAGGGCAACCCCTGCTGTGGCTCCGGCCGATGATAATACTATCTGCAATTTTCCAGCCGCGGCGGCCATAGGATGCACCTGCGGCCCGACTGTCAGACAGGCCACACAGGCTGCGAAAAACAACACAGCCATCAGTATCCGTATGGCCTTGAGTTGTTTCATCGCTCTCTTACCGCCGGTTGTTCTTCGCCTGCTCGCGCATCATCTGCTGTTGCTGACGCTGCATCTCCTCGAGACGCGCCATGAAACCTGATTTCTTCTTCGGCTTCTTGGCGTTCTCCGCCATCTTGGCGCGAACTTTATCTTCGCTTACATACCAGCGAACCGCGTAGGTCTGGATGATGGTGATCAACAGCGACAGGAAGTAGTAGTATGACAGACCTGAGGCGTAGTTGTTGAAGAACACCATGAACATCACCGGCATCAGATACATCATCCACTTCATGCCGGGCATAGTGTTGGCCTGGCTGCGCGTACTCATGTAGGTGTAGATGATATTGGTGCCGGTCATCAACAGACAGAACAACGAGATATGATTGCCGAAATATTTAGTAATCAGAGGAATGTTGCCGCTCCATGAGATTATGGCGTCGGGAGCAGACAAGTCGTGTGCCCAAAGGAACGACTGTCCGCGCAGCTCGATACATGAGGGGAAGAAGGTGAACATGGCAATCAGCACAGGCATCTGGAGAAGCATCGGCAGACAGCCCGACATCGGGTTGGCTCCGGCTTTCGAATAGAGTGCCATGGTCTTCTGCTGACGAACAAGCGCATTTTCGTTGCCTGGATATTTGTCGTTGATGGCTTTCATCTCCGGCGCCAGCACACGCATGACGGCCTGACTCTTGTAAGACTTATAGGTCAGCGGGAAGAGCACAAGCTTGATGAAGATGGTGAGCAGCAGGATAATGATACCATAATTGCTGATGAACTTGCCGAGGAAGGTGAACACCGGAATGATCACACCGGTGTTAATCCAGCGGAACAGTGACCATCCAAGCGGTATGAGTCGTGTAAGTTTCAGGTCCTCATCGGTCCGGATCTGATGGTCGAGGCTCGAAAGCAGCGGATAGAGGTTGGGGCCGATGAAGAGGGAGTAGTTCACGGGGTTCTCCGACGACCAGTCGTAGTCGTTGCTTACGGCCTGAGCCTGAAAACTCTTCAGGTAGTCGGATCCTTTAAGCACGGTCGAGCTGAAGTCGGCAGTGTTGAAGGGGCGGTCGGCCACCATGACCGACGAGAAGAACTGATTCTTGAAGCCAATCCATTTGATTTTGGCCTGACGGTCCTCGATGTCATCCTTGCCTTCGTTCAGGTTCTCGACCGAACCTCCGGCAAATTTGTAGTAGAGGGCGGAGTTACGCTCCTCGAACATGCGGCCCTGCTCCTGACGATGCAGGTCCTGGGTCCATGAGAAACCGAGGTTGCGGTTGTTCGACTGCACGAGAGCCGCCATGTTTTTCTGCACAATCCTCATGCGGACCACATATGAATCGCCCTTAGGCAGCGAGTACTCGATACCCCAGTACGCATCCGGAGCGAGTTCGAGCGCCATAAGCACTGTAGAGTCGTTGAGCTGACGCGGAGTGAAGTAGAGTTCGGCGGTCTCGACCGGCTGGGGCAACGGCAACTGGAAATTGAAGGTGTTCTTATCGCCTTCAAACACCACAACTTTCTGCTTGGTCTTTACAGTCTCGTCGCTCGAGTATTCGGTGTCGTATTTCTTAAGTTCGGCGCGGGTTATCGAGCCTGACTTGGTGTTAAGCTGCAGCGCAAGCGACTCGTTTTCGAGGTTCACCACCTGCGGTGTGCCGCTGAGGAACTTTGCGAACTTGCCATACTTACCCAGATCGGTCGAAGCCTTGCGCACCATTTCGATAGCCCGGCGCTGCTCAGCCACCGACATCTTGGTCAGATCGCCGGCCACTACGTCGGCCCATGCGATGTTACGGCCACTGACTGTCACGGTGCCGTATACGGAGTCACTGCGGAGTGTCAGGTCCATGCCGTTCTGCGTCAGCCTGTAGGTGCGCAGGCTGTCGGCACCTATCTGCATCTGGCCGTTGGCCGATATGTTCTGAATCAGCCACTCGCGCTCGGTCGGGGTCAACTGGTCGACGGTTGTCGATACAGGAGTCTCTGTAGTAACTTCAGGATTGTTGGCCTCCTGCTGCGGAGCCTGCTCCTTCGGAGTAAGCCACATGAACAGTGCGAACACGGCGCACATAAGCAACAGGCCGTTAAGGGTATTCTTATCCATTCAACAAATATCTAATTTCTATAATCTATATTCTTGGCATTCACTTAAATATGGACACAAGTCCATATGGGCACAATTACCCGACTGCAAATTTAGTCAGAATTCGGTGAATACGCAAATAAAAAAAGCAAGCAAGGTTGCCCTTGCTTGCCCTATATGATACTTGCAGCCGTCAGTATTATCTCACAACGACTTTCTGCGGGCGGCCATTGGCCACGGTCACTACATATACGCCCTTGTCGAGGCAGTAGAATGCACCGTCGGCTGCAGACTCATCTTCAATGAGCAGTGCGCCGCCCATATCGAAGACGCGGAGCGTACCTCCCTCGCCGTCTGCACGGCTCACCAGGATACCGCCCTCCACTCCGTAGACAATCAGCGGAGATTCCACACGCGGGTCATTGATGCCGCTGGCGGCTACATAGATAGAGTTCGATGCCGGCGAAGTCAGACCGAGGCGACTGTAAGTCACCGTGTAGCTCTCGGCAACGTCCGGTTCGCGGTCGGTAATGGTGTAGCTCGTTTCGCCGGTCTCGTAGGTTTCAGCCTCTTCCTTTCCGTTGACGTAGCGCACGCGCGTCAGCGTGTAGTAGTCGGCAATCTCCGAGGGAGCTTCCCAGTTGGCCGTGTAACTGTTGTCGGTCACATAGGTAGCCTCGGTGGCACGCAGAGTCACCATGGTCGGCACCTCTAACGCCTCGCCGCGGAGATTCACCACATAACTGGCCTCAAGACCCCCGTCGTAAATCATAAGCTTGGCTTCATGCTGGCCCACTGAGGTCGGACGGTAGGCTATGTTGAGCAGATAACCGCCGTTGGCGTTGATTGTGGCCGCAGGTATGCTTGTCACACTTGGCACAAAAAAAGACCTGTTGGCTCCCGAAACCGATATCGAGAGCGGTTCTGTCATGTTCTTGCCCGAAATCTGAAGCGCGCGGTCCACTGAATAACTGACAGCTATCTGGCCGAAGTCGAGAAACTCGCCATTGACAGGTTCCGTCAGTTCAGGGTCGCCGGTAATCGGCGGCGTAGGGTCGGAAGTGTCCTGGTCTGCCAGATTGAATGTCTCGGACATGCGCGTACCCCAGATGTACTCTGCGAGTTCCGGGAAGTCTACAAACGGGTTGCGGTTGCCCTGATATTGCTCCACCAGGTTGTTGCGGTCAATCTCTTTCTGGCTTACCTTGTCAGTGCGCGACCATTCGAGCAGCATGTTTACGGCCCAGGGCATGAGCGTCGGGTAAGTCTCCGACTTGAACATATAATTGATCACCCAGGGCAGATCGTCGTAGACAGTAGCCATGTAGAAGATTGTACGTGCGAAGTCACCTTTGTACTCGTCGCCCGGCTCAAACACGTTGCTGCTGCCGCCGCCGTAGCCGGTTGCTGCCGGTCCGACCTTTGTCACACCGTTGTTGAAGGTGGTGCTTCGGGTCACACCGAACGGATAGTTGAGCTTGGCCTGATTGGCCGGGCCATCGCTCGGATAGAGGTTCCACATGTCGCTGTAGGCCGGCGTATATTCCACGTCGTTGTTCTGCTTCCACCATGACTTGGGCACCGAATGCTCACGCTGCATCTTGTTGGCCGAGAACGATGACTTGCCGGTCGAACCTTTTTTGATCAGATACACTATATCTGAATACATATCCCACCAGCGTTTCTCTCCATTGACCAGTTCGGGATATATGTCTGTATACTGCCAATAGTTTGGCAACTCACTGTACTCAAGGCGGGTATGCTTCTGCACGCACTGTTTTGCGGCAGCCTTGAGTGTCTCTTTCTTCTTGCCGTCCATCAGGTTATAGTAACCATCCTTGAAATCGGCATCTGCACAGAACGCAAGAGCCACCACAAGCGAAAGCAATATGTAAACTTTTCTCATATAGTTGATTTTAGTTAACAAAATTTAGTTAGTGTGGAATTTTCCTAAAGCTATAACACGCAAATTTACAAAATTCCTCTATTTTTAACAAAAAAAGCCGCGAACTTGTGAGTTCGCGGCTTTCTTATACTTGACTTGTCCGATTACTTTGTGCCCGTAACCTTGAAGTTCTTGATTTCCCAGGTGTCTGCCTCGGCTGCCGACGAACCGTAGTGGAAACCGATCTGCACGGTCTTGCCGGCGTAAGCGCTGATGTCGTACGAACCGGCATTGACAAATGTCCATGCACCGGGAGCAGGCCATGTCGTGACTTCGAGTTTGGTCCATGAAGTTTGACCGGCCTCGCGGATCACAGGATAACAGGAAGTCTTGAGTATGGTCTGGAACTTGGCTGCGTGGTCGAAGGTGAACTCAGCCTTGGTGTAACCTGCCAGTGAAATCTCGGGAGAAACTGCAATCGACTCAGCAGCTACAGCTGAAGATGTCTCTAAGTTGAAGGCATTGCCCTTGAGATTCTTGTACTGGGCGTCCCAATGCCATACGTAAGTGATGCCTTCGCCCATCGATATATTGTCGAATGTCCAGCCTGTGGCATCAGAAGTGAGGCTTGCATAAATGCTCGGAGTCGGGTCGGGAGTTGAGCTGCCGTCCAGCTTGTACTTGGAGATTTCCTTCATACCGGCAATGCCGACATATTTTGTAACGTTGCCGTAAATCTGAACGTACTTGCCGAGGTTGCCCGAGTTGTCTTTGAGGTTGAGAGCAGTACGCGCTTCCGAACCTGAAGGCAGATTGACGCTCATGCACTTGTTCCAATCTGTCTCAGTCGGAGAATCAGCCAGCAGCAGGTTGGTGGCAACTGCAGCGGGGACTGTACCGATTACGCAGCTTTCATCACAAGCATACGACTTGATGCCTGTGTTGACATAGCCTACGATGTAGCCTGCACCCCACACGCCTGTGTAAAGGTTTACGCTGTTCTCCACGGTCATGGCATTGATCTGACCTGCGGTATAGGGGGAAGCCTCTGAACCGTCGCCTGAGCCGCCGGGAGTCGGAGGTGTCGGAGTGTCACCTCCGTCTGAAAGCTTGTAGCTCGAAACTTCCTTCACGCCGGAGATGCCGACATATCTGGTGACATTACCGAGAAGCGATACAAGTTTCTTCAGATTGCCGGGGTTGTCCTTGAGGTTGAGCGCTGTGCGGGCTTCTGAGCCTGAGGGCAGATTGACACTGATGCAGTTGTTCCAGTCGGTCTCGTCGGGAGTGTTGGCAAGCAGCAGGTTGGTGGCCACAGTTGCGGGAACTTCGCCAATCTTGCAGCTTTCTGCAGATGCGAAAGTCTTGATGCCTGTATCAACATAACCCACGATGTAACCGCTCACCCATGCATTTGTGTAGAGGTTCACACCGTTCTCTGTGGTCATTGCATGAATCTGGGCTGCGCTGTAGGGTGCACCTTCTGTACCGTTACCGTCAGCGATGCCTTCACCCGGAGTGCTGCTACCATTGCCGATGGTGATACCGTCGATTTCAACGTCGCTGGCTTTGCCACCATTATCAGTGATGCCGGGCATGCCGAAGAGTGTGGCGAGGTTACCGCTCACCAGAATGTGCTTCTTGTACACCTCGGGGTGATCAACCATATTTGCATCATCGCGGAATGCCGAACCCTGGGGCAGGTCTACCACGATACACTTGGTCCAGTCGGTCTCGTCGGCCGATGCTGCGATTACCAGGTTGGTCGGGAGTTCTGCCTGGTCGCTCCAGATGATGTTGCTGTTATCTGTCACTTCCTGAACACCGGCAGCGACTGTACCTACTATATAACCTTCAACCCAGCCGAATGCGCCGAGATCCTGTGCATCAATGGCCTCTGCCACGCTATAGGGATCATCTTTCTGACCCTTGTTGCCGATCATCACGTCGTAGGTGCTGCGGAGCAGAAGCTGCCAGCCGTCGCCGTAGTATGAGAGGATGCCGCGCACGTTGCCGTTGCCTTCGGGGATGAGTTCGTTATAGAAGTTGGAGTAGCCCGATGTGCGGACAGTCAGCTCCTGGCCGCCGGCATCGACGAGCGTGCGGTTCACACTCTCCTGATAGGGAGCGTAAGTCAGCTGGCCACCCTCTTTGAAGTGTACGTTGCGGAACTCCACGAGCTGGCTCTGCATGTTGCGGAACTCCTCGCCTGCCGTGGGCAGCTGCGAGAATGTGGTCACAACGGTGTAGGGGTTGGCCTCGGTCCATGTCTCGGGGTCCTGGCTTACATACTTGAAGTCCTGGTTGGGGAAACCGTTAAGCTCCGTGTGGCCCTGGAAGATAGACCAGGGCAAGAATGTCAGCGAGGGTGCCCCCTCGTAGGTGTCATACCAGCCGAGCTGCTGCAGGCCGTTGTAGTAGCCGATGTAGATGCCGGTGGCGTTTACCACGATTTCCTGACCCAGGCGGTAATCGGTATAGGTCGAACCCTGGTTTACAGAGATTGCCAATGCGGCGGTCTCGTCCTGGATCACAATCGACTTGTAGATGTTGCCGGTTGCGTCCGACGAAATGACACGGCCGTGAATGATATAAGGAGTGTTCGTAGCCTCGTCCTTCATCGGGCAGAGCACTGTCTGGTCGGCAAAGGCAGTCTTGAACTCGGCAAGGGTGGTGTTGGGTGTCATTGATGCCACCGGCTCCTTGAGCGCCGGCGCGTCCATGTCAGCCTGGCAGGCAGCCAGCCCGAACAGGGCGGCTGCAGCCATCACCGAATTGATTATATATTTCTTCATCTTATTTCTTGTTTATAGCAAATGTTTATTTGTTGGCTGGAACTCCGTGGAGAGTCATGCTGTCAATCTCCCAAGTGCCCGAAAGTGTCGGTGTGGATGTGTAGTGGAAGCCCACTTCAATCTTCTTGCCGGCGAATGCGCTGAGGTCGGCATAGCCGGAGTCTGAGAATTTCCATGAGTTACCGGCCGGGGGCACAGGCAGTGTGACTGTTGTCCAGTCGGTAGCGCCTATTTCGCGAACGCACACCCGGCAGTACTGATTGAAGGTTGCCTGGTCGTTGAAGAAGTTTGCAGCCGAGCGGACAAGCAGACGGACATCCTTGAAGTTTGTCAGGTCAAACTCTGACGAGATTGCCCAAGCGTCGGTGTCGATTGCGTCCTTATTGGCTATGCCACCCTTTGCCACAAAGCCGTACTTGGAGTCGAGTTTCCACGTCTCAAATCCGGCAGTCGAGGGGTTGCCCTGGTCGAATGTGAAGCCGTTCATGCCGCCGGTGAACTTGAGCTGTGCGAGCTGCACGGATCCGGCGGGAAGATCGAACGCGGGGTCGGGTTCGATGCCGACACATTCGCCGGTTTCCATGTTGCCCCAGTTGTAGGCACTCACTGAGCGAACGCCATAGGCGCTGCAATACTTCGAACCGGTTGTGCCCTGTATGCACACGAGTTTGCCAAGGTTTTCGGGATGCGCGCTCAGGTTAAGAGCGTTGCGGACATCTCCCGAGGGGAGCTGCACGGTGGCGCAGTTCTCCCAGTTGGTCTCGTTGGGATCCATGGCTATCAGCATGTTTGTCTGAACGGCGTTCACGGCGTTGAACTCAGCAGTGGCAGCGCTCAGCGAGTTGCTGACGTTGGTGTTGATATAACCCACGATATAACCCTTGACCCAAGGTGTGGTGTAGTTCTCGTTGACCGAACCCAACAGTGCCTGGTAGGCGGTCATGGGGTTGTCCCACGCGCCGGTGCCGACACCACCTTCGGGCAGTGTCACGGGCGGCTGGGCGTAGTCGTTGTCGCAGCTCGTCAGTCCGGCCGCCAACAACAGCATCAATGATAATAATATCTTAATATTCTTCATATTGATTATATTCTAAATGTTTTCTTCAAATACTGCTTAGAAACGGATGCCGACGTTGAAGAACACGCGGATACCCTGTGCGTAGTAGTATTTGTTGGGGAATTTGTTGACGTTGTAGTCGGTGTAGTCAAACTTACCCTCCTGGTAACCACCTGTCTGGATATTCCTGTTGTTCAAGATGTTGTTGACAGAGAGGTTCAGGTTGACAGAGCCGAATTTGGTGTAGATCACTTTGCCGACCGAAAGGTTGAACACCCACTCGCTGTTAAGCTTGTCCTGGTAGGTGATTTCGTCGCGCTTCTTGGCGTATTCCTCTTCTGAGAAGCAGAATTTCCAGAGGCCGGGCATCTCCTCGTGGCGTGCGGGCGAGAGGTCGATCCAGTTGTCACCGATCCACTGGCCGTTGGCCTCGAAGAACCAGTTCTTGATGTTGTAGTTCAGAGCTATCGACCAAGCCTGCTGGGGAGTGCCACCGATGTGGTAGTTCTTGAGATAAACGCGACGTGTCACGTCTTCTTGCGAACCGTTCTCGTAGCTGCGGACGCCGAGGGGGTTGTTCTCATAAGTGTAACGTGAGATTGTTCCGGCAGCCGAAATCGAGAGATTGTGGAGAATCTTGTATTCCATACCAAGTTCGATACCCTTGTACTCAGTCTCCATGCCCGACATCGAGTAGTTCATGAAGGTGTTGAGCTGGTAATCGTAGAAACCTGAGCGTTTCATGCCATCCCACATGCGGGTGTAGAAGCCTGTGATTGAACCGCGGAAGCGTGCGTAGTTCCAAGTGTATGAGAGGTCAGCAGAGAGGAAGCGCTCTGACTTGAGACCCTGTACAGAGGTATCTTTGGTGCGGGGTGAAACGTAAGCGTAGTCGGGCATCGGGGCGCGCGAGCCGTACGAGAAGTGGGCTGTGAAGTAGTTGCGGCCGTCGAGCTTGTAGGTTGCGCCTGCCTTGAGAGCGGCGTTGTCGAAGTTGTGGCGCTTGCCGGTGCCGAGTGAGTTCTCGGGAGCGCGGCCATTCTGCATCTCACCGTGACGAACGAATGTGGTGTACGACATATCGAGGCCGTAGAATACATTCCAGTGCCGGGTGTTGATCTGGTTCTGCAACCATGCGCGGGCCTTGAGGCTGCGGATGTGGTAGTCGTAACCGAACTTGTCGCCGTCGTAAACCTTGCGGTTGGGGTGACGCATATCGTTCTGGAGAATGTCGGGATTGCCGGCGAAGTCACGCTCGGAGAAGTTGTCAACATCGCGCCAGTACTCGCCGCCGAGCAGGTCGCGCACGGTCTTGTAGTAGTGGGCGTCGGTGTAGTTTACGCTCAGACCGCCCTGGAGAGTCATGTGGTCGGTCAGACGGTGGTCGATATATGTGTTGAACATACCGGCCTGGAAATTGGAGTGACGGTTCTCAAGTATATATGAGGACTGGCCAACGAGTTCGGGGTCGCGGTCATACTGCTCGCGGTTGAGCATGTTGGTCTGATAGAGACGGTTCCAGTCAATCTGACGGTGAGCCTTGTCACCGGCGAACCAGTCGCGCACATAATTCTGCTGTGCGAGCTGTGCCTGGTAGAGCTCGGGCTCGGTCAGAGGGTTGGCATCCGGCTCGTAGTAAGAAGGCAGATAGCGGTAGTAGTCCGGACGCGGGTCAGCGGTCTGGTACCAGTTAAGAGCCGACGATGAGTAGCTGTTCGAGCGGTATGCGAGAGCTGTGTTGATCTTGGTGCCCATCTGCGGTTTCCAGATCCAGTTAAGCATCACCGAGGGGTCGAACGACTCAACAATCTTTGCAGATTTCTTTTTGCCGTCGAGGTAACCCCATGAGGGGTTGTAGAGGTTGGAGCCTGCCAGGTCGTAAGCTTCCTGGGTGGCAGCGGTGTTGGTGGCACGCTGTGTGGGTGCGCCCCATGCGGAGAGGTTGAGCGAGTGCTTCTCGTTGAAGATTTTCTGCAGAGAGAGCTGCAGACCGAACGAGTTGTAGAATGTACCCTCAATCACACCTTCGGGAGCATAGCGTCCGATGACTGTACCCGAGAATGCCCAGCCGTTGCGGCTCAGACCGGTGGAGTACTGAAGCATGGCGCGAAGCATGTAATTAGAGTTGGTGTAAGCCAAGCTTCCGCGGAAACCGGGAGCGTACTCGGAGGCGTAAGTGGTGAAGTTGCTCGAACCGCCGATGTTGCCATAGCCATAAGCAGCGGCATCGGTGCCGATTGTGGTGGTACGGCTGCGGAATGCTGTCGAGGTCATACCGCCGAGACCCGAGAAGTTGAAACGGCCGCGCATGGCGTCGTTGTAGTCAACACCATTGATGTAACCGGTGTTCCAGTTCGAGTCGTAACCGCGCCAGCGGAAACGGGCCACCGAGAAGTCGTAGTTGGTGGTCTGGTAGTAGATGTCGTCGGTTGCACCCTGGATGGTACCTACCGACTGGTTCATGCCTTCATCGTCGAGTATCTCCTCTTCGCTGAACAGGAAATTGTCGGAGTTATACTCGCCGCCGTCGAAACCGCTGGCGGTAAGCTTGATATCGCCGATGTTGGAAACTAAGCCATCAACTATCTTTACATCCTGAAAGGCGTCTGAATAGCCGTTGGCGATTACTTCGAGCACGTCGCTGCCCGGTGCGGCATTTGAGATAACAAACGTTCCGTCGGAACCGGATACGACAAAGATTGCCTGGTCGCGCAGCAGAATATTGGCGTCAGCCACAGGCTTGCCTGTCTGCGCATCGACGATGGTGCCCTTGAGACCCGTGGCTGCCAGCGACGGCAGAGCGAGGCACAGGAGCATCATCAAGGTTAGTTTTATTCGCATAATTAATATTTACGTTAGAGTTGTTATTGTTTCTTCAAAAGGGCTTTTTTGGGGAGCTACGAGGAGCTTCGCTCGCCGAGTTAAAGTTCCGGGCCGAAGTCTATCGGGCCGAAGGCGGGCCGACCGGTTAGTGACGGGCAGGCACTTCTTTGACGAGATAAATCTCGGTGGGGAGATGGTCGGAGAAGCCGCCGTTCCAGGCGCCCTGAGAGAAGGTGCGCTTCGGATAGCCTTTATAGCGGCCGTCTGTCTCGAGCAGGAAGGACTTGTTGAGCACCTCCGCCGTGCGGAACTTGAGACCGCAGGCTCCGTCGACAAGATTCTTGTTGATGATAATCTGGTCGAAGAGATCCCATCCGCCACGGTAGATGTATGAGCCAATGCCCTTGTCGAGCTTCTCCCAGAAGGGGTTGTAGAAGCCGCCGTCTTTGGTGTCGCCAATCTTCTTGACCGCGCCGAGTGTTTCCGATACGCTCTTGTTGTGCGGGTCATCGTTGAGGTCGCCCATTACAATCACTCCTATCTTGGGGTCGATCTTATAGAGCGAGTCGGCGATTTGCTTGCTGAGCGATGCAGCTGCCTCGCGAAGCCATGAGCTTTCTTTCTCGCCGCCACGACGTGAGGGCCAGTGGTTCACGATTATAGCCACGCGCGAACCGCCGAGCAGACCGACTACGCACATCTGGTCGCGGGTCTTGAACTTGGGCAGTTCAGGCACCACCAAGCGATGGTTGGTGACGTTGAGCAGGCGGAAGAAGCGGGGATTGTAGAGCAGACTCACGTCCACACCGCGGGCGTCGGGAGAGTCATGGTGCACTACCTGCAGGTTCCACTCCTTGATGTCAGGGCGCTTCACCAGGTCGTCGAGCACGCTCTTGTTCTCGATCTCCGACACGCCGATTATGGCCGGACCCATCGGAGTGGTCTTGGTCTTCATGTGCGAGATGGCGTAGGCTATGTTGTCAAGCTTTTTCCAGTACTTCGCACCGTCCCAACGATAATTGCCCTTGGGCGAGAACTCAAAGTCGTACTTGCCGTTGTTATTGATTGTATCAAACAGGTTTTCGAGGTTGTAGAATGCAACGCCGAAAGTCTGATACCGCTTG
>N._albigula_661_foregut__coassemble_39_pt1 | contig 16608 bp, 15 predicted proteins | sample N__albigula_661_foregut__metabat2_high_PE_002 | metagenome-assembled genome bin N
ATTTTAAAGAGTTGAGTCACACCGACCCAACTCTTTTTTTGGTTTTTGTTGATTTTCTTGGCAGTTCAAGTTCGAATCTTGGCAAGACAACCATTTTAAAGAGTTGAGTCACACCGACCCAACTCTTTTTTTGGTTTTTGTTGATTTCGCGACGTCTTACGGATACTACCGTCTGTATGGTCAGTCGGTGCAAAACTTCGTAAATATGCGTCAGATTCCGAACATACTGACTCAGAAATTCCCCAACGATACATTTACGGCCACAGCCAAGGTCACTGTTTCGGGCACTCAAGACGGCCAGGAGTCGGGCATCATCATAATGGGTCGCGACTATGCGCGTCTCGCCGTGGAGAAACGTGGTGACAATTTCGAGATAAAGCTTGTGGAGTGTATCGGCGCAGACCAGAACAATCATGAGAAGTCTTACGACGTGGCTCTGTTGCCGGCCTCGCGCCTCAATTGCGAAGGACCGGCGGCCACTGCTGACATTGACCTTTGGTTACGCGTGCACGTAGGCAAAAACTACAAATGCACATTCTCATATAGCACTGACGGCAAGCGCTTCATCGACTGCGGCCACAGCTTCACCGCCCGCGAAGGCCACTGGATTGGCGCCCGCGTCGGCTTCTTCAGCATCATGCCCCAGGGCCACTCCCGCGGCTGGATCGACATCGACTCCTTCACCATCACCAAATAAACCACAAAGTCGCGATAACCGCCAAGTACTATTTCTGAGGTCAGACGGGATGATTCAGTATTCTCAATCTTGATATTACCTTGATGTTATCATGATGGCTGGCATACGCGGGCATTAGAATCGCAAGCGATTCATGCTACGCTGATTTTTAGCGGGTTAACGCGGATTTGTCTTGTGATATATCTCACGGTTGACTCGACATGCACGCTGATGCAACTTGCGTTGCATTGAGCTGATACATAGCGGATTTGCCGGCTCACCAATTCGGATAATCTTCCATGTTGTTGACGACTCTGTAAAGACCCATTTTGTATGGCAACGGGTCTTTCGCACGGCCAAACTTGAAGTCTCTGGCTCCGAAATTAATCAGATATCCCAAATGAATATTTGTCAGTGAAAGATATGTCAGAATCTGTCGCATCTCTCGTTCACCCATCTGACTTAGCGCTTTCAATTCTATAATGACGCGGCCGTCAACCAATAAATCGGCTTTATAGGGATTGTCAACAATCTGACCGTCATAAACGGCGGGTATTGCAACCTGGCGCTCAACCTTGTGATTCAATTTTTCCAGTTCTCGGGTAAGAGCAGCCTCGTAGTAATCCTCGCGAAGATATCTGCTCAGATTGTTGCGGACTTTGTAAGCGGCTTTGATAATATCGTCGCCGATTTGTATATATTCAGGATTGAGCGCCATAGATATAATGATTTTGCAATGAAGCGATGAAACGATGAAGAGATGAAGAGATGTCTACACAGTGTCTATCCGCTTGAAGTCCGCCCAATGCAACGCAAGTTGCATCAGCGACCAGATTGACTGATGAGCCTTTAAAAGAACAAAAATAAAAAAATCCGCGTACATCCGCAATAATCCGCGTTGAATCATAATCGCTTGCGATTATGATGCCCGCGTATGCCCTCAATCCAATTTAACGACACTCACAGATACCTTGTAATTAAGTACTATTTCTGAGGTCAGACGGAGTGTTGCGACAGGAAGGTGGCGACGCTGCTGTCGATCTGGCGCTTGTCCTCAAGCTGCTCGCCCGAGAATGTGATATGCGCACGCGTGTAGTGCGGCAGACGACTCTCCAACCCTGCTCGCACAGCGCCTTCTATCTCCGTCTCGCTCTTGTCGGCCATCAACGGACGTCGCGACCTGTTGACCAACAGACGCTCCACTATGCGCCACACCGGCGTGTCAAGATAGACAGTAACACCGCGTCCGTTCATATAGTCCATATTGTCGTTGAAGCAGGGCGTGCCGCCGCCACAGGCTATCACCACATCTTCAAACTCGCCAACCTCGCGAAGCATAGCCGACTCAAGGCGGCGGAAGCTTTCCTCGCCACGCAATGCGAATATCTCCTTGATAGACTGACGGAAGCGTTGCTCGATGTAAAAATCAAGGTCTATAAACTCGCGGTCCAACGCACGCGCAAGCGCCCGACCGAAGGTCGTCTTGCCCGATGCCATATAACCGGTTACAAATATCGGATTCATTGCCAATCGGTTTATTCTTATCAAAAAACATTTCTGAGCACTGCCCAGAGTACCAGTGCCACGCCGATTGTAACAATAACCGGCACTGAATTGACCGCCGAGTAGAGCCGTGGACTCTTTTCACGAAATATCGAAGCGTAGGCCATTAATGCAAGCAGCGGAATAAGACAAACCAAAAAAGGATTGGCATTCCATGCCGCCGCCAGGTCACCATGCGCCAGCGCATGTACCATCCGCTGACTGCCGCATCCGGGGCACTCCCAGCCGGTGAGCACATAGAACACGCACTTGGGCAGCCAACGACTCTGCATCGGATCAACCAGATAATATACCGCGACAAGCGCCGCCACAACGACACCTGCCACAATCAATCTTCTACTCACATTTCCCGCCAATGCCCGCATATCGGAATGTGAGCGTTACACGCCGGTCAAGACTCCCTGAATCAGCGACAGCGGCAGATAGAGCGCGTTGAATATCACACCTGCTACAATCGAGGCTATGATCCATATCTCAGCCGTATGCGATGCCTTGCGTGCACCCGCGTAATCACGGGCATAATATTTCGAACTCACCTGCGAAGCAAATACTATCGCCACGACTCCGGCCGGCATGCAGCAGCAAATCGTGCAGACTATCGCCCAGATCAGATAAGTCGGGGGCATCGGTTCATGGTGCTGCGGCTGCATGGCCGGAGAATATGCCTCCGGGGCTACATAAGGAGGAGGTGGCGGTGTCTGCCGTACGCGCGCCGGGTCGTAATCCATGCCTAAACGCTCGGCCCACTCTCCATCCAAGTCTTTTTCTATTTCTTTTCGCTCGTCGCGCTCGTCCATTCTATCCTTTTCTTCCTGCATATCTCTTGTTTTAGAGAGTTTATACTTGTTGCATATCCACTAAATGCTTGTAGAGTCCGGCTTGCGCCAGCAGTTCGCCGTGAGTTCCGACCTCCGCAATCTCGCCGTCGCGCAACACACAAATCTTATCGGCATTTACAATTGTCGACAAGCGGTGGGCGATCACGATGGTGGTGCGGTCGCGCATCAGCTTCTCGAGAGCCTCTTGCACCAGACGCTCGCTCTCGGTGTCGAGAGCCGACGTGGCCTCGTCGAGAATCAGTATGGCCGGGTTCTTCAGAATGGCGCGAGCTATGCTTATGCGCTGACGCTGACCTCCCGACAGACGGCAGCCCCGGTCGCCTATCACCGTGTCATAGCCATCTTCGGTCTGCATAATGAACTCATGGGCATTGGCAATCCGCGCTGCATTTTCCACCTGCTCGCGGGTCACGCCCTCGGCTCCGAAGGCTATATTGTTGAATATTGAATCGTTGAAGAGAATCGCCTCCTGGTTGACATTGCCCATCAGCGACCGCAGGTCTTTAACCTTAAGGTCCTTGACATTGATGCCATCGACCATAATCTCACCATGCTCCACATCCCAGAAACGTGGAATCAGATCGACGAGCGTAGACTTGCCCGAGCCGGACTGGCCGACAATAGCCACCGTCTCACCGGGACGCACCTCGAGGTTGATATTCTTGAGAACATCCTTCTCGGGCGTGTAGCCGAACGTTACGTTGCGGAAGGTCACGCTGCTGTTGCGCGTGTCCTCGCGAGTCAGCTTGTGCGGATGCGCCGGGTCGGTTATCGGATTCACAGCGTTGAGTATCTTGTCAATACGCTCCTTGGCTGCCATACCTTTGCGTATAGCATATGAGGTTTTCGACAGATCTTTGGCCGGATTGATAAGGCTGTAGAACATCACCATATAGTAGATGAACGTCGGGCCATCGATATCGGACATGTTCGAGATAATGAGCGTGCCGCCGAACCAGAGGATAATCGCTACGGCAATCGTGCCGAGAAATTCGCTCATCGGGTGCGCCAGCGCGGTGCGGCGGCTCACACTGTTGTTGATGCGGAAGAAGTCCTGGGTCTGGCGGTTAAATCGCGACTCCATCATCTTCTCGGCGTTGAACGCCTTGACCACACGCAATCCGCCGATGGTCTCCTCAGCGTTCGACAGTATGTCGCCCCACTTGTTCTGTGACGCAAGCGACTTGGCCTTCAACTTCTTGCCCACAGCGCCCATGATGCCTCCTACAAACGGCAGCATGATAAACACAAAAATCGTCAGCTTCCAGCTGATCATCAGCATCATGCCCAGGCAAGCAATTATCATGACCGGATATTTCACCAGCGAAAAGAGACTCGCCATAACCGAATTCTGCACCTCCTGCACGTCACCCGACAGGCGGGCTATTATGTCACCCTTGCGCTCGGCTGTGAAAAATCCGATCGGCAGCGACACTATCTTGTTGTACATCTCGCGGCGGATGTCGCGCACCACGCCGTTCTGCATCGGTATGGTGAAGAACTCGCTGAAGTAAGCCGTGAGCACTTTCAGCAGACAGGTCACTACAAGCGTCAAGCCCAGAAACGCCAGCGTGAACGAGGCTCCATGATCGCCGATCATGGAAGACATGTAGTAATAGAAATTATTGACTATTACATCTTTCAAGCTCGCACTGCCCATCTCCATATAGACATACTCCTGCGTGTCCATGCCGAAGAGCATCTGCAGAATCGGAATTATGAATGCGAACGAAAAGAGGGTAAAAAACGCCGTAAGAAAATTGAATAATATACTTAATATGATATCTTTCTTATATGGCCGGGCGTATCTTTTTAGAAACGATATGAGTTCTTTCATTAATTTGCACGTTTAAGATGCAAATTTAATCAATTATTTTCAAGGGCGCAAATCATAAAAACATTTATGATTTGCGCCCTTATAATCAGCATATTCTTGCTACGATTGAGCTGCGGCCACAGATGCGGTTTTGGGTCTTACCACCCACCTCTGCACCACATAGCCGATTGCGAGCCAAGCCGCGGCCAGAATCCAGAGCATCACATACTCGTGGCGCACCTGTGCGAGCGATGCTCCGTTGGCATTCATCTTGATATAACCCTCCACGCCCCATGTCGAGGGGAATATGTCGGCCAGCAGACGCCAGGCCTTCGGCATGTCGTAATGAGGCCAGATCAGACCCGACAGCATCAGCAGGATTACCGAGGTGACCACCCAGCTGACAAACACCGACTCACGCTCGGTCACAAATGCCTGGAACACAAAGCCGAGTCCGAGACAAGCCAACATCATCGGCAAGATAAACAGCAGTTCCTCTCCTAAGTTTCCGGCCATCGGGAATTTGAACATCAGCGGCACGTAGTGCAGCATGTATATCACAAACAGTGCCATGCATGTCATCATGCAGAGCGACTGGCCCAGCATCGTGGCCGACACCGATCCTGCGTTGTTGTGCGGATTGTAGCCTATCAGCGATCTGCGCTCACGGCGCGCGCCTCCCAACATGCCCATGGCGAGCACTATGCACTGGTGCAGGATCAGCACCAATACGCCGGGCATGATGAACGAGTCGAAGCCGTTGCGTATATTACCCATCGATATGTTTTCGACCGGCAGAAGGTCACCTGTCACTATAGTTCCGGCCAACGGCGCAAGGCGGTTCACATCTTCTGTCTGGATTTCAGAACCCAATTCCTGCGCCACTTCGGTTGCAGCCACCAGAAAGCCGCGGTAGCGCAGCAGCAGTGTCATGTCGCAATATAGAGCGGCCGTCGCCACCTCCCCTTTACCTATGTTGCGGGCGTAACCCTCGGGAATCTCCAGGATTGAGAAGCACTTGTGCGAGTCCATGGCCCGGCGGGCTTCGCCCATGTCGGCAGCATAGCCACGCACCCAGACCTCGTCGCACGCATCGAGCCGACGCGACAGCTCTCGGCTGCGCGACGTGCGGTCATGGTCAACTATCACCATCGGGACCTCCTTCACGAGTTCAGGATTGTAGATCAACGAGTATATGATGGGATACACGAGCGGCAGAAACGTGATGAACAATATCACGCCGGGATCGTGCAGGATTATCTTGAATTCGCGGCAGTACACCTCGAACACCCCACGCATGTATGCTTTTATCTTCTTCATGACTATCTGTGTTAAGAGCTCTAAGGTGCATATACAGGGCGCAACATCGCCTTCTTCATTTTCCACATCGACGTGAGCGGCAGCAACATGTAGACAAAATATGCCGCAAACCATATCCGCGAGAAGTAGATGTCACGACCGTTGAGAGCCTGGTCGGCGTATATCAGGAAGTTATAGCGTATCGGCATAAGCCAGCTGAACACGCTCATGGCCGGATACATGCTCTGCTCGGGGAAGGAGAAAGCGGCTATCGAGAAACTCAGAATGCCTGTCAGCGCACATATCGACAGCGACATGCGCAGGTTGGGCATGATGCCGAACACAAACAATGCGAAGCTCTGGCCGGCAAGCACGAAGAGCAGTTCCGACAGCACCATCCAGCCCCATGACCCCTGCATGGTGTAACCGTTGAAGTGGTAGAGCCATACGAGCATGAAAAGGCACACGCACCACCATATTATCGTCTGGGGCAACACCTTCGAGTAGACCGCCTTGAATATTGACCCACCTGCCATACGCAAGAGCCGGCGCGACGTTCCATATTTGATTTCCTGTCCTAAGGTGAAGCAGGTGACAAGCATTATCATCAGCTGCATCACACAGGGTATAAACGAGTTGCCGAGATAGATACCGTAGTTCATCAGCGGGTTGCCGATGGCCCGTGTAGCTATATTGACGGGCTGCAGCACCGCCGTAGCGCTTGACGGATCGACTCCCGCCGACTGTGCAATCTGCACCGCGACTCCGGCCTTGGTGTAGAGTGCCGTCGATTTGAATGTCTTGAACAGAAGCGAACCGGGCACAAAGTAGACCATGTTGGTATAGAAGGTTATCACCGGCGCACGTCCGGCCAGCAGGTCTGCCTCAAAATTCTCGGGTATCAGAAAATATCCGTAGATTTTACCCTCCTGCATGGCGTGGCGAGCCTCGGTGAAAGAGGTTGACTGCATCTTCAGATCGACCATCTGCATGCCGCCGAGTGTCTGAGTAATCTCCCGCGACAGCGAAGTGCCGTCCTTGTCGATTATCGACGCCGGTATGCGCGTGGGCAGACCCTCGTCGAACATCGAGGTCAGGAAGAACATCAGAAACAGCGGCAGAAACAGCATGGCGAACCACATCAGCGGGCGTCTGACCAGCTGCACCACCGACCGGAGCATAATCGCCCGGACTCCTCTGCTTGCTATGGGGGTTGGTTTCACGACTTAACTATTTTTTCTCTTCTGATTTGCTTTGTTTCGAGGCTACACCTTTGTAGATTACCGACATGCCGGGGCGGAAGTTGTGGATATGCGCCGCCGGACGGCATTTCACCTGGAATGTCCGGGCATCGAAGTCGCCGGTCGCTTTGGTTGCCTGCCAGTTGGCGTAGGTGCCGAGATCTTTGATGTAGAACACACGCATCACGGTGTCCTTGTCGAGCGCCGGTATGTAGACGTTAAGATCAGTGCCGACTTCAATATCTTTGAGATAATTCTCGCGCATGTTGAATACGGCCCAATGGTCGTTGCGCTGCAATGTCATGATCGGCGCACCGGTTGCGACGAGTTCGCTGACTTCAGGATAAACCACTGTAATCACACCGTCGAACGGCGCGGTGAGATACTGGTCCTCGAGCAGAGCGGACGCTTGCTTGACACCTGCCTTGGCAACCTTGACCATAGCCGACGAAGCTTCCTTATCCTCACGCTGCGCACCGGCCTTGGCAAGATCGTAGCTGCTGCGTGCGGCTGCCTCGCCCGACTTGGCAGCCTCGTAGGCGGCCTTGGCCTCATCGCGCTTCTGAGCGCTGACCACACCTTTGGCATACAGTGCCTCCATGCGGTCGTAGGTCTTCTTGGCGATTCCGGAGGCAGCCTGTGCCTGGTGCCATATGTCTTCGGCAGTCTGGATCACCTGCACACGCGCTCCGGCGTCAACCTTGGCCTGGGCGGCCCGGGCGGCCTCTTCCATAGCAGCCTGCTGGTCATATTGCGCATCTACGAGCGAACTCACTATGTGAACCAATGTGTCACCGGCATGAACCTCCTGGCCCTCTTCCACATAGATATTTCTCACCCTGCCGGGCAACTTGCCCGATATACGCACCTCCGATGCGTCGCCCATGCCCTGAACCGTGTCCGGCTGCGGCTTGATGAAAAGAAATCCGGCTATCGCCATCGCGGCCAGCACTGCCAGTATGCAAACTATTACCAGAATCAGCGATTTATCCTTCTGCGTCACAGCTTCAGGATCTTGCGCACCGTAGGGAACTCCGGTCTGCGTGCCGTTCTCTTTGATTGCTTCGTTATTTTTTTCTTTATTATCTTCCATAGCTCAATTCGCTTCTGTTTTAATAATTTATATCCTGTCCCAATTCCCAATTGGCTTCGTCAAGCCCATCAGGTTCCAACATTCAACATTCTACATTCAACATTGCCTCACTCCCCCAGCGTGCCGAGCACCTTCGAGAGGTAGGTCTGGCAGAGCTGTATGCCAATTTCAGCGTCGATGCGCTCTGAATTGGCCTGCAGCCAACCTGTCTGCGCGGTTATGACATCGTTGGTAGTAAGCACTCCCTCCTTGAAACCATCCTCGGCACAGCGCAGATTTTCTTCGGCGCTCTCCATGTTGGCTTTTGCCGTCTGGTAGGTCTTGTACGATTCGTTATATTTGAATTTGGCCTGGTTTACCTGCAGCTGCACCTTGTCCTCAAGGTCGCCGAGCATGATACGCTGGGCGTTAGTCGCCGACTTGGCCGCGCGATATTTATTGTAGTTCATTCCCCAGTGCCATATAGGAATTGTCAGAGTGGCGCCGATACTGAAACCACCCTTGATGTGGCGGCTGAAGCCATCTATAACATTAGGTGTCGAGAACGAGTAGGCACCGACCAGTCCGACCTTGGGCAACATGTCGCCAAGAGCTAACTTCTCCTGCCCTTTCAGCACGTTGATGCCCTTGCGGACTGCCTCAAGATCCTTGCGGCGTGCATACACATCCTCTATGTTGTAGGCGTATACAGGATCAGAGGTCTCTATATTATCAGACTCCTCATCCTCGAGCTTCATCTCTGTGTCGATAGGCAGACCGCACAATTGTGCCAACGCCATGCGTGCCAGCGAGATGCCGTTGTCGACCTTATTGAGGGTCATCTTTGCCTCGTTGAGCTTGACATCTACAGTCAGAACGTCGGCACGGGTTGCCACGCCCACGTCGTACATGGTCTGCACATTGTAGCGCAGTGTGTCGACAAGCTGCACAAAGCTCTGGGCAAGCCGCTGCTTAGCACGCAGCGACACCACCGTCCAGTAAGCCTCGTCGACTCCATAGATCACATCCTGCGTCAGACTGCCGCGAGTCGCCTCAAGTGCCTCCTCGGTGTAGCGCGCTATGTCGTTGAGCGCACGTATCTGGCCACCCATGAAGAGAGGCTGCGTCAGAGTGATGGCTCCCGCAAATATCTGGCGCGTGTCGAACGTCAGCGCCTCTTTGGGTATAGTCGCGACCTCTTTGGGTATATAACTCCCCGTGGCAGGATCCTTGATCGGCATGCCGTCGGCACCCGTCAGGATATTATACTCATACTGCCCCGACTGCGGATTGAACACCATGGTCGGAATCTTCATGTCATCCTTGATCAGACTCGTCTTGTGCTGATGATACATGTAGGTGGCCCCGGCGTCAATACCCGGCAGGTAACCGGCAAATGCCGCCTTCTTCGCGTAACCGGCCCCGGCAACTGCCTCGTCGGCCGCCTTGAGCGTCTTGTTGCTGCGCAAAGCCATGCGGCGGCATGAATCCAGACTTACTGTCTGGCCACATACGCCAAATGATCCGGCTATCACAAATGCTACTGTTAAATACAATGCTTTCATAAGCTTTACAATATGGATTACAAGCGCCATACGGGTGCTTGTTCGGGTCATTGGCATCTGCTGACCAATGGTCGAGCCATGCCCGCAATTTCTTATCTCTTCATTAATACATTACAAAAATATGTTACTATTTGTTTTACAAATTAAAAATATTCCAATTACTCCCATTTTATTTCAATTTGACCAAACCATAATTCTTAGAACGGAAACGCGTGGTTTTCTCGGATTTTTTCATTATTTTTGCTATCTGAAACAAACATCTATTTCAACGAAATGAGAAACGTGATGATAACCGGCGGCGCGGGCTTTATCGGCTCGCATGTAGTCCGCCTCTTTGTCAAGAAATATCCGGACTATCACATAGTCAACGTCGACAAACTTACCTACGCAGGCAACATCGAGAATCTTCGCGACATCGAGGACTGCAAGAACTATACATTCGAGCGTGCTGACATCTGCGACTACGATGAGATGCGCCGCATAATCGAGCAATACCAAATCGACGGCATAATCCATCTTGCGGCCGAGAGCCATGTGGACCGCTCCATACTGGATCCGTTCACATTCGCACGCACCAACGTGATGGGCACACTGTCGCTGCTCCAGGCCGCAAAGGTCTACTGGGAGTCTCTGCCCGAGGGCTACGAAGGCAAGCTCTTCTATCATATCTCGACCGACGAGGTCTACGGCGCACTCCAGCTGACCCACCCCGAGGGCACAGAGGCGCCATTCACCACCACGGCCTCGTCCGAGGGCCATCACCTCGCCTTCGGCACCGAGTTTTTCCTCGAAACCACAAAGTATAACCCCCACTCGCCATATTCGGCCTCAAAAGCCTCGAGCGACCACTTCGTCCGCGCATACCACGACACCTACGGCATGCCCACAATCGTGACCAACTGCTCGAACAACTACGGACCCTACCAGTTCCCCGAAAAGCTGATTCCACTTTTCATCAGCAACATAATCGAGCGCAAGCCGCTGCCCGTCTACGGCAAAGGCGAGAACGTACGCGACTGGCTCTTTGTCGAAGACCACGCACGTGCCATCGACCTGATATTCCACCGCGGCAAACCGGCCGAGACCTATAATATCGGCGGCTTCAACGAGTGGAAAAACATAGACCTGATCCGCGTGGTGATAAAGACAGTCGACCGCCTGCTCGGCAATCCGGAAGGCTATTCCGACGAACTGATAACCTTCGTGACCGACCGCAAAGGCCACGACATGCGCTACGCCATCGACTCACGCAAGCTGCAGAGCGAGCTTGGCTGGGAACCGAGCCTGCAGTTTGAAGAGGGAATCGAGCGCACGGTCCGCTGGTACCTCGACAACAGCCAGTGGATCGCCAACATCCAAACCGGCGCCTACCGCCGGCACTAATCCTACCTCTCCCGCGCCAATCTCGCGCCAATCTCCTCCGTCCGCTTTTTGAGGAAGTGCGAGGCCTTCAGGCCGAGAGTCCGGGCGAGGGCCTTAACAAGAAAAAGGTCGACTCACGTCGACCTAATTTCTTCATTAAAACAGCAATAACAACTTTTTTCAGAACGCTTATAGCAGTATAACCTTATATCATTTTAGAAATGTTTTTCAAACCTTACGACTTTATAACATAACCCACGGCCGTTTTGTTTGTGACATCTCAAAAAAAATTTTTTCAACAATCCAAGCCGCCCCAATGAAAGAGCTGATAAACAAATACGTATGGATAGTCGATACGCTCACCCGCTATGATCGGCTGACCCGCCGCGAACTCAACGACTTGTGGCGGCGCTCCTCCGTAGGCGACGGCAATGACATACCGGCCCGGACCTTCTATTACTACCGCAGAGGCATCGAGGAGAATTTCCACATCGACATTCTCTGCGACAAGCAGGGCCGATACTATATCGAAGAGTCGGAGAAAAACCAGAACCGGGGCCTGACCAACTGGCTGCTCGAATCATACGCCGCGAACTCCGCCATGAAGGAATCATCGATTCCCACCGAACGCGTATCGGTCGAGGACGTGCCCTCGGCGCGTGAGTTCCTGCCGTCAGTGCTCATGGCAATAGGCGAGTCTGCCAAGATCAAATTCACCTATGCCGGATTCTCGCGCAGTCTGCCCGAGAAAGATATCATTTTCCACCCCTATTTTGTAAAGCGATACAAGCAGCGCTGGTACATGATCGGACTGAAGGAGAAATCGAACGATATCCGCACTTACGCTCTGGACCGCGTCAAGGAGCTGACCACAATCGGAGCAAATTTCGTAATGCCCGACATCACCCCCGACCCGTTTTTCTCCAACCTTATCGGCGTCACCGACTCCAAGGGTGAGGTGAAGCGTGTCCGCATCATCACCACGCCGACCCAGGCAAAATACTTCCGCGCCCTGCCCTTTCACGCCTCGCAGCAGGAAACCATCCATGAGTCATATTCGATTTTCGAATACCAGCTCAAGCTCAACTACGAGCTTGTGCATGAGCTGCTCAGCTTCGGCAACTCGCTCAAGGTTCTGGACCCGCCCGAACTGGTGAAGATGGTCGAGATGGAACTCAAGCAGACCCTGCATCTCTACAGCTCGGACGACCGCATACCCGGCGCCAACAATAAGAAGCGCACCAACGTTATCTAAGTCAGAGGTCAGAGTGATGAAGTCAGAGTGATGAAGTCAGCATTTCCGATCTTGATTGTGGCGCGAACGCAGTGAGCGCAGAGTTTTAATTACAACCCCAAGCATATGTCAGATTCAAATTTCATAGATTACGTCAAGATTCTTTGCCGTTCAGGCAAAGGAGGCGCAGGCAGCCGCCACTACCATCGCGCCAAGTATATACCCAAGGGAGGTCCCGACGGCGGCGATGGCGGCCGCGGCGGCCACATCATCTTGCGTGGCAACGGCCACATGTGGACACTGCTGCCGCTGCGCTACCAGCGCCATGTCTTCGCCACCAACGGCGAGAGCGGCGGCGCCGACCGCAGCCATGGCCGCGACGGTCAGGACCGCATCATCGAAGTGCCCGTCGGAACTGCTGTCTTCGATGCCGAGTCGGGCGAGTTCCTGTGCGAAATAACAGAGGATGGCCAGGAAATAAACCTGCTGCGGGGCGGCAAAGGTGGCCTCGGGAACTGCCATTTCGCCACCTCGACCAACCGCGCGCCCCGCTATGCCCAGCCGGGCCAGCCGGCTCTCGAAAAGGCTGTGGTGCTCGAACTCAAACTCCTCGGCGACGTAGGCCTCGTCGGCTTCCCCAACGCCGGCAAATCGACACTGCTCTCCGCCGTGTCGGCTGCCAAACCAAAAGTCGCCGACTATCCGTTCACAACCATGGAACCCTCGCTCGGCATCGTCGATTACCGCGGCGACCGTTCATTCGTCATGGCCGATATCCCCGGCATCATCGAGGGTGCTTCCGAAGGACGCGGACTCGGTCTGCGGTTCCTCCGGCACATCGAGCGCAATGCCGTGCTCCTCTTCATGGTGCCGGCCGACTCCGACGATATCAAAAAAGACTACGAGGTGCTGCTCCACGAACTCCATGAGTTCAACCCCGACCTCTCCGACAAGTGCCGCGTATTGGCAGTCACCAAGTCGGACATGCTCGATGACGAGCTCCGAGACGAAATAGCCAAAACACTCCCCACCGACATACCGACTGTCTTTATCTCAGCCGTGACCGGCCAAGGTCTGACCGAACTAAAGGACATTCTGTGGCGCGAAATCACCTCTGACGAGAACAAGAGCAATTTCGAAATTACCCACCGTCCGCTCGACCGTCGCCATCGCGTCGAAGAGGAGGACAACTTCATCTTCGAACAGCCTGAACTCGACGATGACGAACCGACCCTCGAAACCGATCAGGACTGGGAAGATGAATTCTGGGACGAAGAAAGCTCCGTCAACAACTGAACACCCGCAAGACCGGAAAATGGAACTGATTCAGATTGACCTCGAAAAGATTCTGCGCGCACGCATCGGCGGCTGGAAAGGAAAGATTATCCCCACATTTATGATACGCGGTGTCGAGAACCTCATCTGCCAAGATGAACTGAATAAGATTCTACAGCACACCCACCCCGCCGAAGGCACCCCTTTCGCCGAAGCTGTATACGAACATCTCAACCTGACCATCGACGTGGAAGGACTCGAGAACATTCCCGACAACGGACGGTTCATCTTCGCATCGAACCATCCGCTCGGCGGCCTTGACGGCATCGGGCTTATCAAAATCTTAGGTGGCAAGTATGGCGACGACAACTTCAAGTTTCTCGTCAACGACATGCTGATGAATGTCGAACCCCTCAGACCGGTGTTCCTGCCCATCAACAAGTACGGCTCGCAAGGGCGAGCTGCGGCTGCCGCCATCAGTCAGGCCTACGCATCAGAGACGCAGATTCTCATTTTCCCCGCGGGTCTCGTTTCCCGTCTCCGGCCCGGAGGCGAAATCAGAGACCTGACATGGCAGAAATCGTTTGTGCAGAAGGCCATCGAATTCAAACGCGACATCATACCCGTTCACTTCATCGGTCTCAACCGCCGACGCTTCTACCGGATTGCACGTTGGCGCAAGAAACTCGGAATAAAAGTAAACCTCGAACAGGTGCTACTACCCTCCGAGCTTTGCCACTCGCGCAACAAGCAATTCAAAGTAATCTTCGGCAAACCAATCTCCTGGCAACTGCTGGCAGAACGCATCGCAGCCGGCGAATCCCCCCTCGAAATCGCCGCTGCCATCCGTCGCGAATCCTACAGCCTATAGGTCAGCTTCTTATCTCTTATTTACATATTTTAACCCTCGACTGCAAGTTTTACGCAGTCGAGGGCTTTATTTTTGCACTCACAATCCTGAGAGATAATCAGCCGGTTCTGTCTGCATCGACTCCGCACGACCGGACTGCCGCCAATCTTTTAGAGCGTAGAGCGCGAATCCTTTAGACGCCAATCTTTTACAATTTTATCACTGTTACTTTTCAATTTTTTGGTCAAGCCATATGAAGAAGATAGGAAGCACATCAGATTTTACAGACGCACGCGACCGCGAGTTATACAGCAACTTCAGACAGCTGTTGCGGAGTGCCGACATGCCGCTCGCCGGGATGTTTGCGGCAGCGGCGGCTATGCCGGCATCACGATTCTGGGTGTCGGAACGCCGTGCCGCCGACGTTATCGGCTCGATGCTGGGCGGCGATGCCTGTGCCGTCACTGCGCATATGAACCCGCAAAAGCGGCGTATGTATCTGGAAATCTTCCGCCGCGTCAAAGCGATTATGGCTGCCGACCGCAACCTCTGCATGACCCATGCTGTCGATGCCGTGGTGTGTTCCGCCGCGCCGGAGTTCTACCTCACACCCAAGAGCGCTAAGGTTATAATCTACCGCATACGCAGACGCCTGCGCGCCGAGCGTCGCCGCATCGAGCATAAAAACAGCGCGCTCCGCGCCGCCCTCTCATCTCTCCGACCCGAAGAGCGCAAATCTTAAAAATACCATTAAGTAAGTGGTCAGATTAAATTTCAGCATTTATGCACGCATTAACACGGCCATATTCGCCACCGCCTTTCAGTTACAGAGTGGTTACTATGCGCCTTCAAGCCGGCAGCGAATCTGACCATCTTACTACATACATAAAAATTAAAATTTAATCTGACCACTTACTTATGATTTCAGATATCCTTGCCGAAAACCTGCGCCGCAATCAGGAATTCTCGCGGCCTTTCGACCCGGTGACCGGTCTCGGCTCCACCGGCCACCGTTTCCATCTCGAACTTCCGGGCATAGATGCCGTCTGGCTCCCCGACAGCATGGCCGACGAACCGCTGCTGCGCGACCTGCAGAAAGCAGGAGGCGTCGATGCCTTGCTCAACGCCAACATGAAGCGGCGCCCCACCCAGACCGACCGCGAGCGCTTTGCCGCCAATTTTGACCGTCTGCGTATGCTTCACGACTTCCCCTATTGGGCCGCTACGCGCGCATATATAAAAAACAAACGTGGAGGCGACGACATATTGTTCCGGCTGAACCGTCCGCAACGCCGATTCGTCGAGAGGCTCGAGGCCATGCGGACCACCGACAAGCCGATAAGGCTCATTCTGCTCAAGGCCCGCCAATGGGGCGGCAGCACCTGCTCGCAACTCTACATGGCCTGGTTGCAACTTGTACACAACTGCGGCCTGAACTCGCTGATCATCGCCCACCAGGCTGTGGGCAGCGAGGAAATAAAAGATATGTTCGACCGCATGATCGAGCGCTACCCCATCGGGCTGCTGCATGAACCGGACGAACAGATAAACGAAAAGGAGAAAAAAGTGGAATGGGTTGGCAAGACACGGACCATGTTTCGCGTGCCGGCACGCAACTGCAAGATAAAAGTCGGCACAGCCGAGCGCCCCGACTCATGCCGCGGTGGCGACTACAGTTTGGTGCATTGCTCGGAAGTGGGCATATGGCGCAAGACTCTTGGCAAAACTCCCGAACAGATTTTGCGCTCCGCCTGCTCGGGCGTGCTGCTGCAGCCCAAGACGATGATTGTCTACGAGTCCACGGCCAACGGCACCG
>N._albigula_661_foregut__coassemble_40_pt1 | contig 16557 bp, 16 predicted proteins | sample N__albigula_661_foregut__metabat2_high_PE_002 | metagenome-assembled genome bin N
GCGCCTTGGGCAGAATATCGTTCTGGAAGAAGAAAGCGCCGACCGACACGATGCTGATCAGCACTATGAGCGGACTCATCGTCTTGAGCAGCGACACGCCGGCGGCCTTGATGGCCGTGAGCTCCGACTTCTCGCCTAAGTTGCCGAACGTCATCAGACTCGCCAGCAAGATTGCCAGCGGCAGTGCCATCGGCACAAAGCTGACCGCGGCGTAGAAGAAAAGTTCGCCCAGAAGGCTCACCGAGAGGCCTTTGCCCACCAGGTCGTCGATAGACTTCCACAGGAACTGCATCAACACAATGAAGAGCACGATGAAAAATGTCATCGCGAACAGGGGCAAAAAGCTCTTCAATATGAAGAGGTACAGACGTTTGACTACTCTCATTGCAGAAATTGCGGATGCATGGCACGCTTGCCGTGCAAAAGTTTTGGAATGTAAAATTATGAAATTTTAGCCATACATGGAAATTTTTTGTAATTTTGTGTCAATAAACCCAGAATAATAAATATGTCAACGACACTTTTTAAAAGACTTACCGAGCGTGCGCAGCAGAATGTGCGCCGTCTCGTACTGCCGGAGTCGCTTGAACTGCGTACGCTTCAGGCAGCCAACAAGGTGATAGAAAACAAGATTGCCGATGTGACCTTTGTCGGCAACCGCGAAGAGGTGCTCAACAAGGCATTCGAGCTCGGTCTGCAGCACATTGAGAAGGCCAACTTTGTCAATCCCGATGACATCACGGTCACAGAGCCCTATGCCGAGTTGTTCCAGAAGCTTCGTGCCAAGAAGGGTGTCACAATCGAGCAGGCCCGCGAGCAGGTAAAGAACCCGCTCTATCTCGGCTGTCTGATGATCAAGGCCGGCGATGCCGACGCGATGGTTGCCGGCGCCCTCTCGCCCACGTCGCACGTGCTCCGCGCCGCGTTCCAGGTGCTCAAGACCAAACCCGGCATATCGTGCGTGAGCGGCGCGTTCATCATGCTGCTGCCCGAGGGTTGCCCCTTCGGCGACAACGACATGCTCGTGTTTGCCGACTGCGCTGTGGTGCCTGACCCCACCGCCGAAGAACTTGCACAGATTGCCATCGAGACCGCCAAGACTACAAAGAACATTGCCGGACTCGAACCTCGCGTGGCCATGTGTTCGTTCTCGACCAAAGGCAGCGCCACTCATGAGCGCATCGACAAGGTGATCGAGGCCACTCGCTTGGCTCATGAGATGAATCCTGAGCTTCTGCTCGACGGCGAACTCCAGTCCGATGCTGCCATCGTGCCGAATGTAGGCAAGATGAAAGCCCCCGGCAGCCGGGTGGCCGGACATGCCAACACGCTGATATTCCCCTCGCTCGAAGTCGGCAACATCGCCTACAAACTCGTGCAGCGTCTCGCAGGCGCAGGTGCTGTAGGTCCTATCCTTCAGGGTCTCGCCGCTCCGGTCAATGACCTCTCGCGCGGCGCAACTGTAGACGATATCGTCAACACTATCATCGTAACCTGTAACCAAGCCATCAACTAACCGGAAATCACATCATGAAGATATTGGTTCTCAACAACGGCAGCTCGAGCGTCAAGTACAAACTGATCGACGACTGCACCAAAGACGTCCTCGCCGAGGGCGGCGTTGAAAAAATCGGCCTCGCAGACTCATTCCTCAAATTCAAACTCTCCGACGGCTCCAAGGAGACTGTCACCGTGTCTATGCCCGACCATAAGGAGGCTATCCGTCAGGTGTTCAAGGTGCTGACCGACCCCGACAAGGGTGTGATCAAGAGCCTCGACGAGATTGGCGCCGTGGGTCACCGCGTGGTGCACGGCATGGAGTACTTCAACAAGTCTGTGCTCATTACCCCCGAAGTGCTTGAGAAAGTCAAGGAGTGCTACCCGGTGGCTCCGCTGCACAACCCCGCCAACATCATCGGCATAGAGGCGATACTCGAGCTGCTGCCCGGCGCTCCGCAGGTGGCAGTGTTCGACACCGCCTTCCATCAGACCATGCCGGCCGAGGCATATATGTACGCCCTGCCTTATGAAGACTATGAGAAGTATGGCATCCGCCGCTACGGCTTCCACGGCACATCGCACCGCTATGTGTCGGCACGCGCATGCGAGTTCCTCGGTCTGGATCCGGCCAATACAAAACTCATCACCTGCCACATCGGCAACGGCGGCAGCATCACAGCCGTGCGCAACGGCAAAAGCGTAGACACTTCGATGGGTCTCACTCCGACCGAAGGCCTGATGATGGGCACACGTGTCGGTGACGTTGACCCCGGCGCATTGGTATACCTCATGGAGCGTACGGGCATCGATGCCCGGCAGCTCGCCAAGGTGATCAACAAGCAGAGCGGCGTGCTCGGCGTGAGCGGCATCTCCAACGACATGCGCGACATTGACGCCGGCATAGAAGAGGGCAACGAGCGTGCCAAGTTGGCCATGGATATGTATAACTACCGCATTCTCAAATATATCGGTGCATATGCAGCCGTGCTCGATGGTGTAGATGTCATCGTGCTGACCGGCGGCGTAGGCGAGAATCAGGCAGGTACCCGCAAGTATATCTGCGAGCATCTCGGCTACCTCGGCGTAACTCTCGACGAAGAAGCCAACAAGACCCGCGGTGAGGAAATCGTAATTTCCGGTCCTGACTCCAAGGTCAAAGTCGTTGTGATTCCCACCGACGAAGAGATGGTTATCGCAAACGACACCGCTGAAATCGTAGGCGAAAAATGCTGAATGTCCTGAACTCAATCGTATGGAATGCGGATCCGATGCTCTTCACGCTCGGACCGCTTTCCGTGCGCTGGTACGGTCTGGCGTTCGCTATCGGCTTCACAGTCGGCTACTCGATAGTGGCACGCATGTTCCGCCACGAAGGAGCGCCGGAGCGATGGCTCGGCAGTCTGCTCGCATTTGTGGTGATTGCAACCATCATCGGCGCGCGTCTCGGACACGTCTTCTTCTACGAATGGGATTACTACTCGCAGCACCCGGCCAAGATCCTGGCCATATGGGAGGGCGGTCTCGCCAGTCATGGTGGCACCATAGCGATTATCCTGGCTCTGTTTGTCTGGTCATGGACGGTCAGCAAAAAACCGGCTTCATGGATATTCGATAAGATTGTCGTGGCCATCGCGCTGGTGGGCGGACTGATACGTCTCGGCAACCTGATGAACAGTGAAATCTACGGCGGTCCGACCGACCTGCCCTGGGGATTCATATTTGTGCGCGACGGCCAGACTGTGCCGGCGCATCCCACACAGATCTACGAGGCGCTATGCTACTTCGCCCTGTTCGGCCTGCTGATGTGGATGTACTGGAAGCGCAACGACCAGGAGCGCCCCTGGCTCATAACCGGCATTTTCTTCATCGGCATATTCCTGCCACGTTTCCTCATAGAATATGTCAAGAATGTGCAAGTGGCTTCGGAGTATGAGATGATAGCCCGCTACGGCATCAATATGGGTCAGTTGCTCAGCATTCCGTTTATCCTGATAGGAGTGATTTTAGTGGTCTGGGCATGCACGCATCCGCGGATCAAAATGAGCTTCCCCAACCGCTACGCCGACGAAACACCGTCCAAAAAGAAGAAATAACCTTTCCGGCAATCGTATGCCAAAATAAAACGGGTTCGGTTTGCAATAACCGAACCCGTTTTAAGTTTTTAGAGTATGTCAAACAACGTATTTGTGCGCGTGTGGCGCTTCTACGCCGATGGCTTTAAGAGCATGACCATAGGTCGCTATCTCTGGGCCATAATCCTGATAAAGCTGTTCATCATGTTTGCGGTGCTTCGTCTCTTCTTCTTTCCCGACCTCCTGTCGCGCGACTACGCAACCGACGAAGAGCGGGCACAGGCCGTGCGAACGCACCTGACCGGAAAATAATGTTGAATGTTGAATGTTGAATGTTGTTCGTATGTAAATTCCGATAAACAACATTCAACATTCAACATTCAACATTGTTTAGTTTCTGAGGATAAGCATCGCGTCGCCGTAGGCGCCGAAGCCATAACCCTCGCGGATAGCCTCGTCGTAGGCACGCATCACCAGGTCGTAGCCACCGAACGCAGCCACCATCATCAGCATGGTGCTGTACGGCAGATGGAAGTTTGAAATCAACGCGTTGGCCACGGTGAAGTCATAGGGCGGGAAGATGAACTTGTTGGTCCAGCCTTCGTAGGTCATCAGGTGTCCGTTCATGCAGACAGCACTTGCCAAGCCGCGCATCACCGATGTGCCCACGGCTACAACGCGCTTTTCGTTGTCCTTGGCATTGTTGACCAGGTCGACGAGCTTCTCATCGACAAACATCTCCTCGGAGTCCATGCGGTGCTTTGTCAGGTCTTCCACATCAATCTCCTTATAATTTCCGCGTCCGGAGTGTAGCGTGAGGAACCCGCGCTCCACACCCTTGATCTCAAGACGCTTCATCAGTTCGCGACTGAAGTGCAGGCCGGCAGCGGGTGCCATCACTGCGCCCTCCTTGGCGGCATAGATGCACTGATAGCGGTCGGCGTCATCGGGCTCGACCTTACGCTTTATATATTCGGGCAGCGGAGTCTCGCCTAAAGAGTAGAGAGCTTCTTTGAATTCGTCGTGCGGACCGTCGTAGAGGAAGCGGAGCGTGCGGCCACGCGACGTGGTGTTGTCGATCACCTCGGCCACCATCGAATCATCCTCGCCAAAATACAACTTGTTGCCGATGCGGATCTTGCGCGCCGGCTCCACAAGCACGTCCCAGAGCTTATGTTCGGCGTTGAGCTCGCGGAGCAGGAATACCTCGATGCAGGCTCCGGTCTTCTCCTTGTTGCCATACAGGCGTGCCGGGAATACTTTTGTGTCGTTGAACACAAAGACATCGCCCTCGTCGAAGTAGTTGATGAGGTCCTTGAAGAGGTGGTGGCTTATCTCGCCCGTCTTGGCGTTGACAACCATCAGACGGCATTCATCACGGTTCTCCGAAGGATGCTGCGCTATGAGTTCTTCGGGAAGTTTAAATTTGAATTGAGACAGTTTCATGAAGTTGATTTTGTTTTGTATAAACGGGCAATTACCGTGCCATAAGGTAGTTGCCAGGTCTAATAGTTCGTTAATCTATATTAATTTCTATCGGGTCGTTCGCTATGTGTTCGAGAGCCTGGTCGATGGTCCAGCAGTTGTCGGCGGTTATATCGCCGACGCGGGTGCGCCGCAGTGCGGTGAGGTGTGCTCCGCTGCCGAGCGCCAGACCTAAGTCGCGTGCCAGGGCACGTATATAAGTGCCTTTCGAACAGAGCACTCTAATGGTAAGCACAGGAGCTTCCCAGCTGATCACCTCAAGTTCGCGGATTTCGAGTGGCTTGGCTTTAAGCTCAACTTCCTTCCCCTTTCGCGCCAGTGAGTAAGCACGTTTGCCATCGACCTTGACGGCCGAGAACACCGGGGGAACCTGCATGACGCGACCCACGAACTGCGGAAGTACGCTCTCGATAAGTTCGCGGTCTATATGCTCATATGGAAATGTGGCGTCGATTTCTGTTTCGAGGTCAAAACTCGGTGTGGTGGCGCCGAGTGTAACTTCGGCTACATACTCCTTCATGCCTTCCTGAAACTCGGTGATCTTGCGCGTGGCACGCCCCGTGCATACTATCAGCACACCCGTCGCCAACGGGTCGAGTGTGCCGGCATGACCCACCTTGAACTTCTTGACACCCATGCGGCGCTGTATGGCACCGCGAAGCCGCTTGACGGCGTCGAATGACGTCCAGCCCAACGGCTTGTCTATCCCTAAAATTTCTCCTGTTATAAAGTTCATCTACAAAAGTTAAGAAACTATTGTGCAATAGTTGCAAAAGTGTTGACCCGTGCGGAAGTGTTGAACCGCATGGGAATTGTGTGCTGAGCGTAATCTTATTGCCGGAGAATGCAGATTATGCCCATCAGCACGCAATATGCTGCAAACCAGATGAGCTTCCCCTTCTTGACGAGTTCAATCATCCACTTGCATGCGCCGCAGCCGACCACGAACGCGGCTACAAATCCGACAATCAGCGGCAATGCGCCTGTGTCAGCGCCGGCCGAACCCTCGGAGATCATATCCTTGACGTCGAGCAGTGCCTCGCCGATTATGGGCAGAATCACCATCAGGAACGAGAAGCTGGCTACCTCCGAGCGCTTGTCGCCAAGCATAATGCCCGTGGCGATAGTGGTGCCCGAACGGCTCAGGCCCGGCAGCACGGCCACAGCCTGCGCCAGACCGATGATGATGGCGTCACGCCAGCTGATGTCGCGGCCGGCAGATGCCGGTATCGGAAGCCCGGGTGCCGATACGCCGGCGCCGCATCGCGCCGCACGACGGTCCGACAGATAGGCGAACGTCAGCAGTGCCGCCGTCACGCAGAGGCATATGCCGACAACTAACAGTCCCGAACCGAAAATCTCTTCCACCTGATGCTTGAAGAACACGCCCACGATTCCAACCGGAATACACGACAGCAGTATCTTGCACACGTAGTCGAAATCGGCGCCTCGCCTGAATGTGAAGAAGCTCACGCAGAGGCGGCGAAACAAAGGCCACAGCACCACAATGGTCGACAGTACCGTTGCGGCATGAACCAGCACGCTGAACTGCAGGTTTTCGTCGGCGGGCAGGTCGATGCCCAGTATTTCTTTAAATATCTCGAGATGTCCGCTCGAACTTACGGGCAGGTACTCGGTGAGTCCCTGCACCACGCCGAGAATCAATGCGTCTAACCAATCCATTGCTAAGGATGAAGTATGAAGTATTAGTTATGAAGTGCTTGACTCAGTTGCTCTTTTTCTTGCGGGGTGTCCAGATGATTGCGAAAGCCATCAGCAGGAAGCCGAGGAATGCGATCGACGGACCGACCACCAGGCGGCGGGTGCTGAAGATTTCGGGGTTGAAAGCGGTTTCGGAGTCGGAGCCGCCACCGCTCATCAGTGCGAAGCCTACGATTATCATCACTAAGCAGCCGGCCATCATCAGGAAGTTGGTCTTGGTGAACGGCATCTGTATCTTGTCGCGTTTGTCAGAGTTCTTTGTGGAGTTGCCCGTTGTTCGGGCCGATGTATGTTCCAATGCCATAAAAATTAGTTTAAGAGAATAATTGGCCGTAATCCTTGCGCAGATATGAGTTGGCCGAGATCCATGCGGCGCATGCGCAGAGCAGCACTCCGGTCAGCGTCATTCCGGCGGCTACGACAGCAAGAGCCGACCAGCCGAGGCTTTCAGTCAGGTCAGGCATTCCGGTGCTGCCCGAGCCGGCAATGGCCGCAGTGAGCAGTGCCGAGGCCAACAGTCCGGCCACGAGTCCTGCCAATGCGTTGTTGGCTATGATGGGACGACGTATGAAGCCGTTGGTCGCTCCGACAAGCTGCATGGTGTGTATGGTGAAACGGCGTGAGTAGATGGTGAGGTGCACCGTGTTGTTGATGAGCACAAACGAGATGAAGAGCATCACTGCCGCTATGACCGACAGTATTAGTGTGAGGCGCGACAGATTGGCATTCATCGACTCAACCATTTCCGTGTCAGGACTCGACACTGACTCTACGCCCGGCTCCTTCTCAAGCCCTGACTTGATCTTGACAATCTGTGCGGCCGAGGCATAGTCGGCGTTGACGCTGAAAGCGATCTCCTCGGTCATCGGATTGACGCCGAATAGCTCCTGCAGATTTTCGCCCGTCTCCTCGGTCCAGGCTGCCAAAGCTTCTTCGCGGGTAATCAGATGCACATTGTGGGCATAGGGGGCTTTGCCGATTTTGTCGGCAAGCCGCTGCGCGGAGCCGTCGGGTATCGAATCAGCCATGATTACACTTAGCTCAAGACGCTCCTTGAGCCGACGGGTCTCGGCATTGGCGCCTATCCATACCGAGGCTATTATCCCAAGCAGCAGAAGCACAAGGGTCACGCTGACTATGGTGGTGAAATGATGGGCCCAGTAAGATATTTTTACCTCTTTGTTATTTTTCATATTATCGGGGAATCGGTTGCGGAATCACGTCCGCGTCGTGAGCGGAAACGCGCCCACCTTGTTCCAGTCTGCAAATTTAATACTTCAGACACCCGTTTGTCAATAGTTTAGCTCATTTTTTTTAAGATTTCGGCAAAATTCGTTAAATTTGCGTGTTAAATATGTAGAAAAAGAATTGAAAGCGTCATATCATACACTTGGGTGCAAGTTGAACTTTTCGGAGACGTCGACCATTGGCAAGATGCTTGAGAGCCGCGGCATCACGCGTGCGGCAGAAGGCGAGACCCCCGACATCATAGTGGTCAACACCTGCTCGGTGACGGAGGTGGCCGACAAGAAAGGCCGTCAGCTGATCCGCAGGCTGAGCCATGATTGGCCTCAGGCGTCGATTGTGGTGACAGGTTGCTATGCCCAGCTCAAACCTGAGCAGGTCTCGGAGTTGCCGGGCGTCGATATTGTGCTCGGATCGAATGAGAAATTGCGCATCGCTCAGTATCTGGATCGCTGGCTTGAGTCACACACCCCGCAGGTGCAGGTGACTCCCTGGAACGATATCCGCGAGTTTATGCCCTCATGCGAACGGGGCGACCGTACCCGCTACTTTCTGAAGGTTCAGGATGGTTGCGACTATTTCTGCACCTATTGCACCATACCCTTTGCCCGCGGACGTTCCCGCTCGGGACGTATCGACGACATAGTCGATATTGCCCGCTCTGTAGCCGGCGAGGGCGGCAAGGAGATTGTCATCACCGGCGTCAATATCGGTGACTTCGGCCGAGACACAGGTGAGAGCTTCTTCGATCTGTTGTGCCGTCTCGACCGGGTCGAGGGCATTGAGCGATACCGCATCTCGTCGATTGAACCGAACCTGCTCACCGAGGAGATTATCCGCTGGATAGCCACCGAATCGCGAGCGTTCATGCCTCATTTCCACATACCGCTGCAGGCCGGTTCGGACGCTGTGCTCAAACTGATGAACCGCCGCTACGACACTGCCCTTTTCCGCAGCCGCATCGAGTTCGTGAAGAGCCTGATGCCCGACGCTTTCATCGGCGTCGACATCATGGCCGGAGCCCGTGGCGAAACCGAAGAGGAGTGGCAGCGCGGACTGGAGTTTGTGAAGTCGCTGCCGGTGACCCGCCTGCATGTGTTCCCATACTCGGAGCGCCCGAATACCAAAGCTTTGAATATCGGCCATGTGGTCCGTCAGGAGGAGAAGCATCGTCGCGTGGCCGAGCTTATGGCTGTGTCCGAGCGGAAGCACCGCGACTTTGTAGACTCCTTTGTCGGCACCGAGGCCAAAGTGCTCTGGGAGCAACCGGCCCACGCCGGCCGACCCGGCGTCATGATGCATGGATGGACCGAAAACTATATCCGCGTCGTGGCTCCCTACGACCCCGCGCTGGTAAACAAAGTCTCCGGCGTTATTTTGGATTCCGATAATATTTCACCTGAGCAATGAACGGCAAGAAATTAGGCGTCATAATACTGAACTGGAACGGACTGGATCTGCTGAAACAGTTCGTGCCGGTCGCTTCGCGCTTCACCGTGTCGGAAACTGCCGATCTGGTAGTGGCCGACAACGGCTCGACCGACGGGTCGATAGCCTGGTTGCGCGAGAACCATCCGGAGGTAAAGATTATCGAGTTGGATAGTAACTATGGTTTTGCCGAGGGTTACAACCGTGCGATCGGCTGCGTGGACTATCCGTATGTCACGCTGCTCAACTCCGACGTGGAGGTGACCGAGGGCTGGTGGCAGCCGATACTGAGCTTCCTCGAGTCTCATCCCGACGTGGGGGCTGTCCAGCCCAAGATATTAAGCTGGCGCGACCGCACCAGCTTTGAATATGCCGGCGCGGCCGGCGGTTATCTCGACCGGTTGGGTTACCCTTACTGCCGCGGACGACTGTTTGATTCAGTCGAGAAGGATAACGGTCAGTATGACGGTCCGGCTGTCGATGTGGCCTGGGCCACGGGAGCCTGCCTCACCATGCCGACAAAACTCTATAAAGAGTTGGGAGGTCTTGACAAGGACTTCTTCGCACACATGGAGGAGATTGACCTCTGCTGCAGGGTGCACAATGCCGGTTATCGGGTTTGTGCCATCACCGGCTCGAAGGTCTACCACGTAGGCGGAGCATCGCTCAACCAAGGGAACCCGCAGAAGACATATCTCAATTTCCGCAACAACCTGCTGCTGCTTCACAAGAATCTGCCTCGCAAGCGTGGCCGAAACCTTCTTTTTATGCGCAGGCTTGCCGACACTTTGGCGTTTGGAATGTTCTTGCTTAAGGGCGACGTTGCCAATGCGCGTGCAGTGTTGCGGGCTCACCGGGACTTCCGGAAGATGCGTGGAAATTACCGCGAACTTCCCAGTCGCGATATCCTCTCCACATTGCCCGGCGCAGACCGCAATGCCATCGTGGCCCGCTATCTGCTTCGCAAAACGAAGATCAACATTGATAATGTTGAATGTTGAATGTTGAATGTTGTTTATCGGAATTTGCCGAGTACAACGTTTAATATTGCCAACATTGTCAACATTCAACATTTCAACATTTCAACATTACCAACATTTCAACATTACCAACATTTCAACATTCAACATTGTCAACATTCAACATTACCAACATTCAACATTCAACATTGTCAACATTCAACATTGTCAACATTCAACATTACCAACATTACCAACATTCAACATTGTCAACATTCAACATTGAAAGATTATGCGTCCATTAATATTAGTAAGTAATGATGATTCATATGCAGCCCGCGGCGTACATGCGCTGATTGACCGGCTGGTTAAACTCGGCGACGTGGTTGCCGTCTGTCCGCAAAATCCGCAGTCGGGCAAGTCCATGGCTCTGACGGTCAACGAGCCGTTGCGCATCACCGAGTTGCCGGACTATAACGGTGCCAAAATGTACCATGTGTCGGGAACTCCGGTCGACTGTATCAAACTGTCGATGCATCATGTGCTTGACCGACGCCCCGATCTGGTAGTCACAGGTATAAATCATGGATCGAACTCGGCTGTCAATCTGCTCTATTCAGGCACCATGGGCGCTGCCATGGAGGGTGCCGTGTTCGGAATTCCCTCTATCGGTTTCTCGCTTACCGACCATTCGCCCAAGACGAACTTTGAACCTTGCTACGAGGCAATCGACCTGCTGTGTGCCGACGCCCTGCGTTTCGGAATGCCGGTAGATGTGGCACTCAATGTTAACGTTCCCAACATCGACCACACACCGGAAAAGATGAAGCTCTGCGTGCCCTGTCGCGGCATGTGGAACGATGAGTATAAAGAATATCTCGACCCCTGGGGCAAAAAGTTTTACTTCTTGACAGGTAAGTACATAAATCTTGAACCGGAGAATCGCGACACCGACGAATGGGCGCTCGCCCACGGCTTGATTTCGGTGACGGTAGCCTCAATAGGACGCGACAAGGGAGTCTCGGCTGATGTTGATTGGTTGCATAAAAGTATCGAAACTTATAATAGAATTCACAAATCGGGTGCGAATTCTTAACCAAAGATGCTCCAAAATGTCCAATATTTAAATATTTTAACAGATATGCAAATATTAAATGTTAAAATTAACGTTTAAAATTTTGGCGCATTCACACGAAAATACTAATTTTGCAACGTCAGCCACAGTGTCCGGGCGGATACGAAGCTGATGGGATAATTGCAAAATTATCTCAGGATAGAAGAAAGTATATCGCATATATCGTTTCATTGACAATTTATTGTTGCATTAGTAAAGTTATGGATTAATAGTATAATTAGAATTAGGACCCACGGCAGTATTCCGAAGGATTTCGGGGTCTGTCGGAAAACAAAGGCGCCGTGAGGCGCCTTTGTTTTTTTGAATCGGGAATATCGAGATTAAATTTTTATAACCTCGATAATCTCGTTATAAAAAATAATCTCGATAAATCTCGATAGCCTCGATAACCTCGTTATAAAAAAATAACCTCGTTATAAAAAAATAATCTCGATTTTCGATGTGTGTGGTGATTTCGTTACTCGCGATAGTAGACTCGTTTGACGCGGGGGGAGACCGAGGTGAGAACCTCGTAGGGAATCGTGTCAAGCACGTCGGCAAGACGCTGCAGAGGCGTCTCGTTACCGAAGATTTCGACCGAATCTCCCACCTTGCAATCAACATCTGTAACATCAATCATGCATGCATCCATACAGATATTGCCGACAGTAGGGCAGTCCTTCCCATTGATGCGCACAGTGATTGCTCCGCGACCAAAGTGGCGGTTCATGCCGTCGGCATAGCCAATCGGTATCGTTGCCACCCGCGACTTGCGCGTCAGCACACTTCGCCGTCCGTAGCCTATCGATTCTCCTGCCTCCCATTCGCGAATGGCTATTATCACCGTGCGCAGCGTCGATACCACCGCCAACGGCTTCTCCATATCGGCAGGCAGAGTGTTCGCACCATAGAGGCCGATGCCCAAGCGAGCCATGTCGTAATGATGCTCGCCGGAGTAACGTAAGATTCCGGCAGTGTTGAGCACATGGCGCAGAATCGGGCGGCTCGAACGCGACAGCATATAGTCAGTGTAGCGCGCAAAGCGGTCGAGCTGAAGCTCCGTGTAATCGTTCATGTCGGGACAGTCGGAGGTGGCCAGATGCGAGAAAACAGACTTGGCGACGATCTCCTCGTTAGATTCCAGAATATCCATCAGCTCCGGCAGTTCATCCTCGATAAATCCCATGCGGTGCATGCCGGTATCGACTTTGATATGCACCGGATAACCCTTTATGTCATTCTTGCGGGCCTCGCGGATGACGTCGCGCAGCATGTCGAACGAGTAAATCTCAGGTTCCAGTCGGTTTGCAAACATCGATTTGTAGTTCACCACCTTCGGGTTCATAACCATGATCGGCATGGTAATGCCTTTCTGGCGCAGTTCGATGCCTTCGTCGAGCACCGCGACGGCAAGATAGGCCGCACCGCAGTCTTGGAGAGTCTTGGCAATCTCATAACTGCCGGCGCCGTAGCCCGACGCCTTGACCATACACACCACGCCGGTGCCGCCCGGCAGCTGTCGGCGGAAGTAGTTGTAGTTCGCCACAAGCGAGTCCAGGTTGACCTCGAGCACCGTCTCGTGGCGGCGTGTCTCAAGCAGCTCGGCGATGTCGTCGAAGTTGAACTCCGGCGAACCTTTGAGCAGAATCACCTCGTCGCTGAAGTCGGACGTGGAGAGGGCGCTGAGCAGGGCGGCGGTGTTGTCGAAAAACTGTGCGTCACCCTTGAATAGTCCGCGGTGAGCGGAAATGGCAGGTCCGACACCGATTAGTCGGTTCACGCCCGCATGTTCAAGCAGCGATGCGATGTTGGCGTAGAGTGTGTCGGCATCTGACGACTCATGATGCAGGTCGCTCAGAATGAGTGTGGTGGTCTGAGTGGCCGTTTTTCGCCGGCGCATAAAGTCGAGCGCCGGCCGCAGCGACGAGAAGTCCGACGTATATGAATCATGAATCACGGTGCAGCCGTTCACACCCTCGGTGACGTTGAGGCGCGTGCCGATCTTGTGCAGATGTCTGAACCGGTCAGCTATGACGTCACGTTCTATGCCGCTCAGCAGCATGAACGCTAATGCGTTGGCAGCGTTTTCGATATCGGCGTCACCGCGCAGCGGCGCCGCGAACTCCGATGTCTCGCCTTGATAAGTGTATGTAATCCTGACGCCATCTCTGTCAGATTCGGTCTTGATGTCGATATCGGCCTCGGCGCCACTAAGCGACCATGTCAGCGTGCCAACGCCGGGTGCGGACTTGCGTACGGCCTCGGCAATCAGTGGATTGTCGGCACTGAAAATCACGGTCTTTGTGCTCGCTGTCGAAGCAAGTTGAGCCTTCTCGGCAGCCTTGTGTGCGTCGCTGTCGAAGCCCTCTGAATGCGCGTCGCCGATATTGGTGATTATTACCGTGTCGGGCTGAATGCACTCAGCCAAGGCCTGCATCTCACCGGCCTTCGACACGCCGGCCTCAATCACGCCCAGACGCGTAGTAGGCTCCAACTCCCACATGGAGAGAGGAACGCCAATCTGCGAATTGTAGCTGCGCGGTGAACGTGAGATATCCGACAGAGGCTCCATCAGCTGGAAAATCCACTCCTTGAGAGTGGTCTTGCCTCGGCTGCCGGTAATGGCCAGGATGCTGCCGCCGAACTGAGGATTGCGTCGTGCCACGGTCTGTAGTGCTTTGACTGTGTCGGGGACCACTAAGAAATTGGCGTCGCCTACCGCTTTGATTTGCTCGGGGATATGGTTTACCACAAAATTGCGCACACCGCGCGCGTAGAGTTCGGAGATATACCGGTGTCCGTCGTTGGCGGCCGCCGGAATTGCGAAGAACAGGGAGTCATCGGGCGTCTCAAGCGAGCGCGAGTCGGTGAGCAGATGTGAAATTCGGGTTTCAAATGCCGGTGCGCCCAGCCCGAGCGCACCGGATATTTCGGTAATGGATAGTGTCATAAAAATCAACAGACGTGTTTTTCAGGATTAACGTACCTTTGGGCCAGCTATTATATTGGCCGATTAGTCGTTTGAAGGTTAGAGGATTACATCGCCGGGGCGGCGAAGAATCAATCGTTGGCCGGGCGCGACTCGCAGTAGACGCAGCGCATGCCGTTGCCGTCGGCCGAGGGGCGGAACATGCTCTCTACGGTGGCTTCGGTGTTGCAGATGCACTTACGGTTTGAGCAGCGATACTTGCCGCGCACCACATCGTCGCCAATCAGCTCCTTATGGTTGCCGGGTTGTGCGGACCACTCGAGAAGCTTGAGTATCAGGGCCATGCGGACGAACTTGCCATTCTCTACCTGACGGAAATAAGCGGCACGCGAATCTGCATCGACGTCGGTGGCAATCTCGTTGACACGCGGAAGCGGGTGCAGGATGCGCATCTCAGGCTTGGCGTTTTTCAGCTTGTCGGCAGTAAGCACAAAGCAGTCCTTCACGCGTTCGTATTCATCTTCGTCGAGGAAGCGCTCCTTTTGCACACGTGTCATATAGAGCACGTCGAGGTCGTCGATAACCTCCTCGAGCGACGTCACCTCGCGGTAGGGGATGCCAAGTTTGTCGCAGACCTCATGCTTCATATAGCTCGGCAATTTCAGTTCGTCGGGGGCGATGAGCACCACATTAATTCCCTTGAACTTCGAAAGTGCCTTGATGAGCGAGTGCACGGTGCGGCCGAACTTGAGGTCTCCGCAGAAGCCGACAGTGAGATTGTCGAAGCGGCCGATCTCACGCTTGATGGTCAGCAGGTCGGTCAGGGTCTGCGTGGGGTGGGCGTGCGAACCGTCGCCGGCGTTGATTACCGGAGTGCGCGAATTGAGCGCCGACACGAAGGGCGCTCCCTCCACGGGGTGACGCATGGCGATGATGTCGGCGAAGCAATTGATGACGCGCGTGGTGTCGGCCACGGTCTCACCCTTGCTTACTGACGAAGAATTGGCATCGGAAAATCCGATTACGTTGCCGCCCAGTTCCATCATGGCCGATGTGAAGCTGAGGCGGGTGCGTGTGGAGGGTTCGTAGAAGAGAGTAGCCAGTTTCTTGCCCTTGCAGGACTCGGCATATTTCGACCGGTTCCCGATGATGTCGAGAGCCAGGTCTATTATCTCATTGAGCTCGGATGTGCTCAGGTCGGTGGGGTCGATTAAATGTCGCATTATTCTAAATGTTGAATGTTGAATGTTGAATGTTGAATGTTGAGAATGTAGAATGTAGTTCTTTTGAATTTTAAAATTTAAGTAATGTAGAATGTGGTTCGTGAGGATTTACAGATAAACTACATTCTACGTTATCAACATTCAACATTCAACATTATCAAAAGTTTGACATGAATTTGTGGAGGCGGTCCACGTCGGCCGGTTTGATGTAGTCTTCTTCAGCGGCCACCTCGACGAGAGTGTTGAAGTTTGACAGCGAGTGGTTTTCCACGTTAGCGGCGGTGAGGCGGTCAAGACCTTTCTTCATGCCGTAGGTGAATATTGACACGACACCGAGCACATCGGCGCCGGCTTCGCGCAGAGCTTCAACCACGTCGATGCAGCTGCCGGCAGTCGAGATGAGGTCTTCTACCACAACCACCTTCTGGCCCGGTTCGAGTCGGCCTTCGATGCGGTTGTTGCGGCCATGGTCCTTGGCCGAGCCACGCACGTAGCCCATTGGCATGCCGAGTATGTGGGCGGCGATGGCGGCGTGGGCAATGCCCGCAGTGCTGGTGCCCATCAGCACTTCAGCCTCCGGATAATATTTCTTCACTGACTCAGCGATTGATTTCTCAACGAGGTTGCGCACCTCAGGAGCAGTGAGAATCAGACGGTTGTCGCAATAGATGGGGCTTTTGATGCCACTGGCCCAAGTGAATGGATCGTCGGGTCTCAGAAATACTGCCTTAATCGAGAGCAGTGCCTTTGCTATCTCTTTTTCCATATTTTCAATGTTAAATGTTGAATGTTGAATATTGTTTAAATTGAGTGATAGGTAATCAGGTAAGTAAGTGGTCAAATTAAATTTTAATTTTTATGAATGTAGTAAGATGGCCAG
>N._albigula_661_foregut__coassemble_41_pt1 | contig 16308 bp, 18 predicted proteins | sample N__albigula_661_foregut__metabat2_high_PE_002 | metagenome-assembled genome bin N
TGGCCGTATTAATGCGAGCAGAAATGTTGAAATTTAATCTGACCACTTACTTAAAGTTCTGCCTGTAGGGTAAAATTTAATGAAGCGCGGACTTAAGATTCCGATGAGCAGCTAATAGCAATTAGCTGCTAAGAGAGCTTGAGGGTGGCGTCCTTGATGCGGCGCATTGCCTCGCGGATGTTGTCGTCGCTGGTGGCGTACGAAAGGCGCATGAAACCGTCGGCGCAGAATGCTTTGCCGTCGACGCATGCCACATGTGCCTCTTCGAGCAGGTACATCACGTAGTCACCACTCGACTCTATTGTACGGTCGCCGGCATGTTTGCCGATGACTCCCCGCACGTCGGCGAACAGGTAGAAAGCTCCCTGGGGAATGTTGACTTTCCAGCCGGGGATTTCGGCGGCGAGTTCGCAGATCAGGTCGCGACGGCGTTCGAACGCCTGCCTCATGTCTTCGACGCATTGCTGCGGGCCGCGGTAGGCTGCTTCGGCGGCTTTCTGGGCAATAGACGACGCTCCCGAGGTGTACTGACCCTGGAGCTTGATGATTGCCTTGGCCAGCGGCGCCGGAGCGGCCATGTATCCGATTCGCCATCCGGTCATGGCGTATGCTTTCGACACGCCGTTGACAACCACCGTGCGCTCGAACATGCCGGGGCAGTTGGCGATGCTGCTGACGCTGCCTATGTAGTTGATATGTTCGTAGATCTCGTCTGACAGTATGATGATCTGCGGATGCTTGGCGAGCACGGCGGCCAGTGCTTCAAGTTCGGCGGCGCTGTAGACTGCTCCCGACGGGTTGCAGGGAGAGTTGAGCATCAGCAGGCGCGACTTGGGTGTGATGGCGCCCTCGAGTTGCTCGGCTGTGATTTTGAAATCATTTTCGGAAGTGCCGTTCACAAGTACGGGCACGCCCTCGGCGAGCTTGACCATATCGACGTACGACACCCATGCCGGTACAGGAATAATCACTTCGTCGCCCGGATTGATGAGAGCCAGGATGGTGTTGCAGAGTTCCTGCTTGGCACCGTTGCCCACGCATATCTGCGACGGCTCGTAGTTCAGCCCGTTCTCACGGCTCAGTTTCTCGCAGACTGCTTTGCGCAGTGACTCGTAGCCTGCCACAGCCGTGTAGCGAGAGTAATTCTCATCTATGGCGAGTTTGGCGGCTTCTTTGATGAAGTCGGGGGTGTTGAAGTCCGGTTCTCCGGCAGACATGCCGATTATATCGACGCCGGCGGCACGCAGTTCGTTGGTCTTCTGGAGCATGGCCAGTGTCGCCGACACTGACAGAGCTTCCACTCGCTTTGAGATGTGATACATAATGATTGCTGGTAAGAGGGTTTTGTGCAAAAATAATAAAAAGTTCGGAAATCGTTGCTTAATTTTCAATAAGTTTTGTCAGCTCTATGAAGTCGTCGACCGAGAGACGTTCGGGGCGTTCCTTCATGAATCTCGATTCGAGAGCCGGCGAACCGGGTCGGAGCAGCGGAGCCAGCGAATTGCGGATGGTTTTGCGGCGCTGGCCGAATGATGTCTTTACCACTGTCTTGAAGAGCTTTGGGTCGCAGCCGAGTTCGGTGCGCGAGTTGCGCGTAAGCCGCAGCACGCCGCTCCGCACCTTGGGCGGGGGTGTGAACACGTGCGGCTCCACGTTGAACAGGTACTCGCAGTCGTACCAGGCCTGCAGCAGCACCGACAGAATGCCGTAGACTTTGCCGCCCGGACGTGAACATATTCGTTCAGCCACTTCCTTCTGAAGCATTCCGGCCACTACGGGTATCAGCTCGACATTGTCGAGCACTTTGAAGAATATCTGCGACGATATGTTGTAGGGGTAGTTGCCGATCAGCGCGAATGGACGGTCGTAAACCCGGCTGAGGTCGAGGCGCAGAAAATCGGCCTCAACCACTTTGAGTTGCGGGTACATCTTTGCCAGAAATGCCACCGACTCCGTGTCGAGTTCGACTGCGGTGACTTCGCGATTAGTTTCGAGCAGATATTTCGACAGCACGCCCATGCCGGGGCCGACTTCGAGAACAGGCATCTCATCCCACCCGGGGTGACCGGGCGGCATCTGCGACGCGTTGATTGTCGCGGCTATCTCGGCGGCGATGTGCTCGTCGTTGAGAAAGTGTTGGCCAAGTGCCTTTTTAGCTTTGACTTCTTTCATCGGTATGACGCTATTGGAGACGTGATTAATGGTGTGTCACTGTATTCCTTTCTCTCCTGTTTGGGTATTATGTCGTTTACAGTGATGGTTATGATCAGGATGTCTTCGGGGTTTACACCCATAATGCGGCATCGGGATCCGAACACTGCATCGGCGCTGGTCAGGAAGATTCCGACCGAACCCTTGTTCAGACGCGAGTATGCACGGTCCATCACGCGTGGAATTCCGAGCGAACCCAGCACGATGCGTTCGGTCGGCGGCATGCCGATTACGTCGCCGTCGGGCAACTGGTAGTCGGCGCTGATGAGCAAAGCGTCGCCCGGCTTCGGGTAAGGGCCGACACCTTTCTTCTCGATGCGGTAGAAGAGATTCTCTTTAATCTTCGACAGCTGCAGTTTGCGTGCGAGTTCCAGGAGTTGCATCCTGACTTTAGGGGTCAGCTCGATGCGGCGTTTATTCTTCAGTTTCGCGATTATGCGGTAGTATTCATCCTGAACCTCTACAATCGGCACTTCGTCGGTCGAGTCCTCAAGTCCTTGGGTCAGGCTGGCCAGAAGGATTTCATCATTGAGTTCTATGCCGTATCTCTGTTCGAATTCGATTACCCTGTCGGCTATCCTCACCCCCGCTTTTACGCCGATGTTGTAGGCCTCATTGTCACCTTTGAGGCGCATGGCTTCGATGCCCTTGCGGACACCGTCGATGAAGTTGACGCGTTCCTCGGTTTCCTTAAGATCAGGATTGTTACGTGCGAGTTCCCAATATTCGTTTGCACGGATTTGGGCGTAGAGGTAGAGCAGGGAGTCGCCGGCATCGGCGTCGGGAAATTCGGCAAGGGTCTTTCCGCGGTCGGGAGTACATGCGGCCACGAGTCCGATGAGGAGTGTGGCGAGAGGCAGGAGTCGGATGTTCATTTGTAGATGTTAAGAAAGAAAAATGTGTGTTATTCGTAGATGCTGCTGTCGGTCGGAGCGGACGATATTGAGTCGGCCGGAGTGTTGATTTCCACTTCGACGGTTTCACCGGTGGGTTCCATGTTCGACATCTTCCGACCCTGGCAACCGGTGAGTGTGAGGGCGGATATAGATATGACAATCGTCGCGACGATGGCCGCGGCGATTGTCTTGTTTGATTTAAATCTCATTAATTCACTTTGATAAGTTCGACGGTGAAAATCAGGTCGGCATTGGGCGGAATTGCGCCCGGTGCGCCGGCTTCGCCGTAACCAAGGTTAGAGGGTATGTAGAACACGGCTTTGCCGTTCTCTTTCATCAGCTGCAGACCCTCGGTCCAACCGGGAATGACGCGGTTCAGCGGGAATGCTGCCGGTTCGCCGCGGTCGTAGCTCGAGTCGAATACTGTGCCGTCGGTGAGCTGGCCGATATAGTTGACAGTCACCATGTCGGTGGCCAACGGGCTCTTGCCGTTGCCTTCGCGCAGAATCATGTATTTAAGACCCGATTCAGTAGTGGCATATGTTGTGTCGGTTGCTGTGGCCGAGGCCTTGTCTGAATTTTTGAAAATCTGTGCTAAAGAATCAAGCGGAGCCTCCGGAAGTTCGTTTGTAGTCACCGAAACTTCTGGAATTGTGTCTGAATCAGCAGATTCTTTTGATTTGCTCGAGCAGGCTGCCATGGCGGTCATGCCGAAAGCCACTGCTCCGAGTGTGAACAATTTAATTGCTTTCATTATTTTTTAACAACCTTGATGAGTTCTACTTCGAAAATAAGGGTTGAGTGGGGAGGGATAGCTCCGGGCACGCCCTGCGGACCATATGCCAGGTCGGAGGGAATGAAGAATGTGTACTTGGCGCCTTCTTTCATGAGCTGCACGCCCTCGGTCCAACCCGGAATCACGCGGTTCAGCGGGAATGTGGCGGGTTCGCCGCGGTTCACGCTCGAATCGAACACTGTGCCGTCAAGAAGACGACCGGTGTAGTGCACGGTGACTTCGTCTTCGGCTGTCGGCTGTGCGCCTGTACCCTCTTGTTCAACTACATACTGCAGACCGCTGGCTGTTTCTTTAACCTTGTCATCTTTTCGGTTCTCTTCGAGGAACTGTTTGCCTGCCGCTTTAGCTGCCTCTTCGGCTTTGCTCTGAAGGTCGTTCAGGTAGTCCTGAATCATCTTCTGTGCCTCTTCGGGCGACATGGCAGGTTCCTTGCCGTTGAATACGTCGGCTACTGCATTTTTGAAATCTTCTACGTTGAGGTCTTTGAGACCCATGCCCTGAAGCTGACGGCCCATGGCCATGCCCCATGCATAACTTAATTTGTCCATAATTATTTTGTGGTTATATTTTTCGGTTATACTTGAATGGAACGCTCTTGCGACCGTCCCCATTGTAATAAACAACTTATGTGGCTGAAATGTTATCTGCGCAGTCCCGTTCTGTTAACGATCAGATACACCCATACGTGCAAAATTACAAAAAAAATTGCAAAAAACGCTAAAACTGACGTTAAGTAATTATGAAGAATTTTTTTGAGGGTCGCCGTGCGGCTCTAATTGATATGGATGGAGTGCTTTACGACTCCATGCCGGGTCATACGCTGGCCTGGCGTAAAATGATGCTTGAGTTCGGCATGGATCTGCCTCGCGATGAGTTTTATCTCTACGAGGGCATGACCGGTCCTGCCACTATCGGCATGTTGATGCAGCGGGAGCTTGGTCATGGCTGTACTGCCGTCGAGGCTGATAGTATGTATGCCGTCAAGAGTCGTTATTTCAAGGAGATGGGTCCGGCACCCGTCATGCCGGGTGCCGACCGGATGCTCGGCGCGTTGGGACGTGCGGGTCTGCGTCGAGTGCTGGTGACAGGCAGCGGACAGGCGAGTCTGATTGATGCTTTAGCCCGCGATTATCCGGGCGTGTTCGAAGATGGCTACCGCGTTACAGGCCGGGATGTGGAGCATGGCAAACCGGCTCCGGACCCGTATCTGAAGGGTGCGTCGCTCGCCGGTGTCAGCCCGGAGCAGTGTGTGGTTGTCGAGAACGCACCGCTCGGCGTGCGCGCAGGCAAAGCTGCCGGATGCTTCACGGTGGCTGTGATGACCGGCCCGATTCCGCGCGGGGAGTTCGAAAAGGAGAATGCAGACATGATTTTCAATTCTATGACAGAATTTGCCGATTATCTTGAAAAACAACTCGACCGGAAAGATGAGAACGATGGATAATAGCTGCGTCTGTTTTGTGGATAGCCTGAGCGGTGAGATAGCCCGTGTAGTGGCTGATCTTGCGCCCGACCGGATATTTCTGCTCACCGACACCAATGTAGCGCAGGCTGTGAAGGTCAGTCTGCCGCCCGGAGTGGCGGTACGCGAAGTGCAGGCCGGAGAATCGGCCAAGTCAGTCGAGTCGGCCTGCGGTTTGTGGCGTTGGCTTGCCGAAAGCGGAGCGACGCGCAGACGCCTGCTGCTGAACCTCGGCGGCGGTGTGGTCTCAGATCTCGGCGGGTTTGTGGCGGCCACTTTCAAGCGGGGAATCAGGTTCGTCAACGTGCCGACCACGCTGCTTGCAATGGCCGATGCCGCAATAGGCGGCAAAACAGGTATCGATTTCATGGGATTGAAAAATGAGGTTGGCGCGTTCGCTCAGCCGGAGCGGGTGATAATCTGTCCGGAGGTGCTCAAGACGCTGCCCGATGCTGAGTTGCGGAGCGGATTTGCAGAAGTGGTCAAGACAGCTATTATTTCCGATGCCGGCGTCTACGACTCCTTGCTGAGGCCGGGAGCTCTATATGATAAAGAAATAATGGCCCGGGCCATTCGGTTTGCGGCCCGGACCAAACAGGAGGTCGTTGCTCAAGACCCGACAGAGCAGGGATTGCGTCGTATTTTGAATTTCGGACACACAGCCGGGCATGCCTATGAGGAATATGCGGCGGCTATCGGAAGCCCGATAAGTCATGGCGAGGCCGTGGCACACGGCATGCTCGCAGCTCTCCGGCAGAGCGCCGACCGACTCGGTTTTCCGGCTTGCAGAGTCGATGAATACGAGAAAAATATTCTGGAGTGTTACTACCGGCCGCTGCCGTTTGGCGATGAAGCGGAGCCTGAACTGCGTCGGCTGATGACCCACGACAAGAAGAATGTCGGCGACGGAAAAATCCGGTTTGTTTTGCTGCGCGATGTAGCAGAGCCGGTTATAAATCCTTGATGTCGAAGCAGGGGCAGGCTTTGGCGGCGAACTCCCGGTGGGCGTGGACAGTCGCGCCGGGAAAGCGGCGCTGAAGGTCTGACACGAGGTTGCGCAGGGCTGCTTTCTGAGCGTCGGTGCGTGTGTCTTTGGGTTTGAGCGTGTTGCGGTCTATACCACCCACGTAGCAGACGCCGATGGAATGGGCGTTTTGACCGGTGCAGTGCGCTCCGACTTCCGACAGTGCGCGCCCCGTGTGGATGCTGCCGTCCGGGTATACAAGATAGTGGTAGCCGATGGTGCGGAATCCGCGCGCCTTGTGCCATTGGGTCACCTGTTCGACTGTTGTCTCCCGCCCTTCGGGAGTTGCCGTGCAGTGCACGATTATTTTGTCAATTGTTCTCATTGTTATTATATTATGTAGTCATTTTGATTTTGGTGCGAGTCTGATGACACCGAGCAGAGTGCCGGCGAAAGTCGAGATTTCACCGAACGCGACGAGCACCGAGTTGTGGATTTCTCCCGGCGGCGGTATCACAAGTGCGGCTACGAGTATAGCGCACCCGAGAGTCATGACGCCGACCGCGGTGTACACCACGACCCGGGTGGTCTTCAATTGTTCCTTGCTGATGTCAGTCTCCATTGTTGATGAATTTTTATTATCAGAGCTATCAGAGCTATTAAAGCTATAGAATCTTTTGGTGTCTCAGGTTTGACTTGATCATCGCGGCGATCCGACGGCACATCTCATCGAAGGCTCCGAGAGGAATTTCCACGATTTCATCGACGATTTCCGCACATGGCAGATAGTCGAACTCTGCAATCCGCGCACCTGCAGATGTGCCGAAGATATACATGATCCGCGATTCGCCGGCGGTGAAGATTGTCACTGCCGGTCTCGAACGGCGACGGCCGCCGCGGGTGTAGTTGGCGAGTCTTAACCGGCAGGCGTCGCTGCCGTAGAGGAGTGGCGACGATACGCCATAGTCCCAGTCGCTCATGCGGAAGTTGACAAGCCGCACAAAATCGGAGGGGAGATCCAGTCGTGCCCGTCCGTCGGCGAGATGTGTCACGCTGTTGGCCGCAATCTTCGGTGCGGCTGCCTGTGTCAGCAGAGCGTCACCTTCTTCGGCACGAAGGTAGATATGCCGGCATTCGCGGAATTCATCGACAGGAAGCTCCAGAATAGTTCGGTTGGCGGCCTCGGGCAGATACATGCGTACAAGTTCCGAAATCGACATGCCGGGGTCGGTGAAATCGACAAGTTGGTCGGCGATGGTCTTGTTTTCATCGAGGAGTGCGTAGACGCGCTCCTCGACTTCAGAGATTCGATACTTCATGGCTTCCGTTTATTTCAGGCGTTTGATTCGTCCGCTGCAGAATTGCGGGCTTCGCTCTATAAGAGCCTGCACGTTGGGATTGGCCGTTGTGAACGTGGCCGGGGTCACACCGTAACCGGTGAGTGCTCCGCCGGTGAAATGCACCATCATCCACGCTTTGCCCGCCGGGATGGTGACGGTGATTTCTGTAAGGCCATTTATGCCGTAGACTTTGGTCTGCCGCTGCGGTGTGCTGCGGACTGTAGTGTTTGCTTTCTGGATATTATTCATATTTCAGATTAATCGATTAAAAGTTCACCTTTGTATTCTTTCCATACGGCAACCTTGGCGCCGCTTTCGTTGCGTCCGGTCTCAACCTGCCACATCTGTCCTGCCCGTGCGTTGGCAGCTATGCCGGGGCAGTCGCTGGTGAGATAGAAGATGTCACCGTCGCTCCAGTCGGTGGGCGTTTCGGCAGTCTCCCATATCTTGAAAGCTAACGAGTCGGCGGTTGCTTCTCCTCCTTCGCCATCGATCCAGATATGGCAGGAGCCCTTGAGTGCGAGAGCATCCCATATCAGAATGCCGTTGCGGGTGGCCTCCTCGCCCTCGACGCGGTCGCTGAACGCGTGTTCGGCGCTATAGATGTAGTGTACCAGACGGTTCTCTCCAATCAGTGCCCCGCTGTTGCTCCAGCCGAGGCGGTCGAGTGTCGGCTCGCGTTTGATCTCGATGTCGCCAAACACTGTGTGGAAGTTGGTCACGCTCCAGCCCATCGAATTGATCTTGGTGGTAATCTGGATTTCGGGATGCTTCGAGTAGTCGATGCACTGAATCTGTTCGAGCAGGTTCTTGCCGGCGAGCAGCAGGGCGGTCTTTGGAACGTCTTCGCCGGTGAAGAACATCTTTGCCAGTGCTATGACGCGTTCGATGGTCCACTTGCCGCGATGCTGCAGCTCACGTTTGAACTGCCAGCGGAGACCCTCGGTGCAGTAGACGTACTGCATACCCATGCGCGGAACATTGACCTTGAACTTGCCGCCACGACCTGCCCAGAGTGTGCGGTTGCCACGCACCTTGAAGTTGCTGATGGCTTGCTCGGCGATTATTGCCTTCGAGAACGGTATGCGCTTGCGCTGGCTCTCGAAGTAGTCCGACACCACCTGGTTCATGCCGCGCTTCTGCAGATAAATCTTGCTCGGTTGCGGCACAATCAGGTCGGGGTCTACCTCTTTCTGTGTCTCGTAGAGCGAGTTGGCAAGAATCACGCATACAGAATCCTTCGGAATTTCGGGTATGGTGCAGAACTCGTCGGTGGGAGAGTTCTTGGGACCGTTGACTGCGCGCACCACCGGATTGTTGGTTGTCGTGTCATAGCCGGTCACGAAGAGCATCAGAGATTTGCCGGGAGTTACGGCGGCGCCTGTCTCGTCATATCCGTCCACATCCTTGACCAGCAGTGTGGAGTAGGGACGGGGAATGGCCTGGTCGCAGGCGCGGAGCGGCAGCGTGGTCTGCATCTGCTCGGTGGCGTTGACAGCGGCGGCAACGATTACGTGGCTGCGGGCTTCGTCGATCATGAAGTGCTCCACCTCGGGGCTGTTCACTTTTACGCGTTTTGCCTTGAGCATAAGGTTCATCAGTGGCGTGTCATCGCTGTTGAAACGGTAGAGTTCGTCATCGATATCGGGCTCGATGAAATTGCCGGCGGCGATTCCTCCTGTTGCTTCGGCAGCTGCCGATACGGTTGTTGCCTCTCCGGGCACCTGGGTGTTCAGACCGGCTGTGCCGGCTACGGTTTTGTTGGTTGTCTCCATGTTTTTTTGGTTTATTGAGTATTACAGTTGGTTTTGTTTTTATCTTAGCTTTGCTCGTCTGGCCTTTTGTCAAGTGTTTGTGCTCACTCCGTTCGCACCACAATGACAAAATTCAAAATTCTAAATTCTAAATTATTCAGTACGCGTCGCGTGCGAGGTCGAAGATTGAAGGGGCTCTGTTGGGGATTGAACCACCGCCTCCGGCGCCGGGATGGGGCAGGCCGTCGTCGGTGATGGCGTTGCGGAGTTCGTCGATTTTGACGTTGCGGCCCCGCACCTCGCCGGCAATTTCGGCTTCTTCTACTGCGCGGTCGTAATCGGCGCCTTTTGCGATTAAATCGAAGAAAATATCATCGAATTTTCCCGATGAAATCGAGCCGGATACTATTTCCAAGGCTGCCCTTGTGGCCTCTATGCCCACGGAATCCAAGCTGGAGTCTGAGAGCCACGCCTCGAATGCGTCGGCCATTTTGTCCGATCCGTCTGACTCTTCAGACTCGTCAGACTCGTCCGACCCGTCCGACCTGTCTAACCCGTCCAATCCGTCCGACTTGTCTGAATCGTTAGACTCGTCAGGGTTGTTTTTCTCGGTTTCATCGACAGTTTCGGGCTCTTCGGTGCTTACGATAATTGTGTCTCGGTTCTCGTTGACGGCGTCTGTGGGTTCGGAGGTGTTGCCGTCGGTTTTCTTTTTTCTTAGCATAAACATAGTTGGTTTGTTTTGAAGTTTACGCTGCAAAATTACCTCCCATTTGTGCGCTTCAATCCTTATCCGTTTACAACCGCACAAAAAAAGTCGAGAGGACGCACCGCCGGCGCATCCTCCCGATTATCCTTAAAAAACCTAAATACCCTATATGCCTTAATTCGTCCGCTCTAATACGTCGGACTCATTTTTCCGCGCAGGCGTGGCGGTAGAGCCGCTCTGTACAGTTCCCACTGGCGGCGCAGCCGGCGGAACTCTTTGAGATGATATGAGCCTCGTGCCCGGAGTTCCATCTTCAGTGCCTGCTTGTATGGCGTGTCTGCTGCCAGAGAGTCGGCGCATTCGAGCATTACTTTCGCAAGTTCCGCCCGGGTCCTGAACGCCGAGTCGCCAATGGCCACTGCAATAAATGTGCCGCCGTCGGTTCCCGGCAGCATGTCTGCCTTGCGGGCCATATTGACCGCTGCCATGGTGTTGCCATGGTTGAGCAGTCGCCGCGCAGCGGCCGTAATCGCGGCACGTTGCGCCGAAATCTGAAGTGCCGGTGCGTGGTCGTGGTATACTTTCTTGCCCCGAGGCGAGAGCGGCTCCAGTTTGTCGGCGGCAGCGATCAGCATGGAGTCGACCTTAGAGTCAGGCATGATACCGAAGCGGTATCCGAACATCCAGCGGTTCAGATACTTGTCGAGTCCGATGCGCTTGTCTGCGCCCAAAGCTCCTATCCAGTAGATGGGGCGTGGCGTGGCTGACTCTGAATTTGTTGCTATGATGTCGAACATCATCAGGCGTCCGAAGTCGATATAAGACTTCGAGTCGCGCAGCGTGTTAAGGTCGTAGACCGCCGTGGTGCCGTCACCGACATTTAGCTTGACAAAGCGGCCCGGGAAGCGGGCATTGCTGCTGTGTCGCAAGCTGTCGAGCGCTGCTGTGGCCCACAGAGTGTCGCGGCCTGACCCCGGTTTGGTGGTGCGCAAGGCATCGTAGACGATGTCTGCGCGTCGCAGTGTGGTCTGTAGCGCCGCCGACTCGCGCCAGTCGCGCATCAGATTGGCGGCATAGACCGGCTGGCTGAGATATGCTAAGTTCACCACGCGTACATCGCGGCGGATTCCCTCCACCTCCTGTGCATACCAGAGCGGGAAGGTGTAGTTGTCGCCGTTGACAAAGATTATGGCGTCTTTATCGAGAGTGGAAAGCATATTCAGGGCAAACTGACGCGCGGCCGTTCGGCCGGTGCGGTCATGGTCGTCGTAGTTCTCATAGCCCATCCATGCCACAATGCCTAACGGCAGCATGAATCCCCACACACTCTTGAACTTACGCGCTATCATTATTGCTCCGAAACCTATCCAGAGGGCGAAGACCCAGAACGATCCCAGGAATGAGTAGTCGCGCTCACGCGGTTCGCCGGGATCTTGGTTCAGGTAGATGACAATCGCCAATCCGGTCATTACGAATAGAATGGCTGCCACGGCACATACCTGCATGCCGCGGCGACGTGACTTGAGCAGCCAGCCTATGCCTATTATGCCGAGCAGCAACGGCAGCAGCCAATAGCGGTTGCGCCCCGGATTGTCGCTTCCGGCCTCGGGCGGCAGTGCCTCTTCGGCACCGAGCATGGCGTTATCGATTGCCGGGAAACCGGTAATGAAGTTGCCATGTTGCACTTCGCCCTGCGAGGGGCGGTCGTTCTGGCGTCCGGCGAAGTTCCATAGCAGATAGCGCCAATACATGTATCCGGTCTGGTAACTGGCCAGCCACTCCAGATTCTGCAGATATGTCGGACGGAAACTTTTCCCCTTGACGCGCTTGCCGGTGGCATCGATTTTGCCTACGGCTTTGCCTGTCGAATCTATAGCCTCTGATATGTCAACCGGAGCCATTGTCTCCTTGGTCATGCCAATCCAGTCGGCATAAGCCTCGATGTCGTAGGGGGTAGTGCCGGTGATGCGGGGAAACCACATGTCGAGCTCAGGAGTCTTGCGCATTGATGCCTTCAGGCCTTTGATCAGATACGCATCGCCGCCGCGTGCTGATAGTCGCTCGTTGCGGAGCGAGTCGGCGGCCGACAGTCCCGGAATCCGGTCGCGCAGATGTGCCGAGCCTTTGCTCAGTACGTACTGTGGACGGCCGTAGTCTATGCGGTAGAATCTGTATTGAGGATTGCCGGCTGTGTCGAAGTCCTCGCGCAGCATTGGCTTGCTGAATACTGTCGGGCCGTAGAGCAGCGGCTTGCCTCCATACTGTTCGCGGCTCTGGTAGGCAGCGAACGAAAAGGGTTCGCCGGGCATCGCGGCGTTGGCCGGCGATGGCACGGAGCCACGGATCGGAATAAGCGCGTACGACGAGTAGCCGGTCAGCAGGAGTGCCAGCATCCATATGGAGAGACAGAGGCGCCGGGCCTGGAAGTTGCTTCCCGACACTAACAGCAATGCAACTGCGGCCGATACTATAGCACCGACAGCGAAGTGTTCGGCAAAGATGAATATGCCCGATAGAAAAATTGCCGGATAGCAGGCAGCCGCCATCAGCAGACGGTTGTCCGAGCGGCGGGTTACTGTCAGCGCGATTAGCAACGATAGTGTCAGCATCGCCACATAGAGCGCCACACCAGAAAGGGCGGGCCATCCCAGCAGATTGACCGTGAATAGTTCAAAACGTGCGGCGAGTGCTATCGTGGAGGGCATAATGCCCATCAGCACGCAGCCCACCACTGCGAGCGACAATAGGAAAATCAGCGTCAGACGCATCGTCGAGTGGATGTTACGCTTCACAGCCCATACCATCGCCAAGGCCGGTATGCAGAGCAGGTTGAGTTGATGCACGCCGATGCTCAGGCCGAAAATATAGGCTATCAGAATCAGCAGTCGCCAGGAGTCCTGACGGTTGGATGTTCCTGCCCACTTGGCCATCAGCCAGATGCAGAGCGCCGACATGAAAATCGACATGGCGTAGACTTCGGCCTCGATGGCCGAATACCAGGCCGAGTCGCACCAGCCGAAAGCCAATGCGCCGACCAGCGCACCGCCGGCGGCCGCCACCGGTGCCGGTATGCCCCAGCGCGGCAGCTTCAGTAGTACCCATAGCCCCACGCGGAAGATGGTCTTGGCCAAGAAGAAACCCGCGAAAGCCGTGAACAGACCAGACGACAGGTTTATGGCCAGGGCGGCATATCGCCCCGGCACAAATAGTGTGAACATACGCTCCACAAGCATCCAGAACGGATTGCCCGGCGGATGTCCGACTTCAAGCAGGTAGGCCGCGGAAACATATTCCGGACAGTCCCAGAACGAGACTGTCGGAGGCACGCAACTCCAATAGGAGACAAGAAGTATAAAAAATACACTCCAGGCCACCCATGGCTCTAATATAAGATATTTCCGCTCCCGTTCGGTCATCGCTCAGCCCTCATCGGGTTGGACAGGAAGTCTTCGTACGCCAGGCGCACACCCTCCTCGAGCTCAGTCTTGTAGGTCCAGCCCAAAGCTGTGGCTTTCGACACGTCGAGCAGCTTGCGCGGTGTGCCGTTAGGCTTGGTGGTGTCCCACTCAATGCGGCCTTCGTAGCCGACGGTGCGTGCCACAATCTCGGTGAGCTCCTTGATGCTCAGTTCCTTGCCCGAGCCGGCGTTGACTGTTTCGTTGCCCGAGTAGTTCTCCATCAGGAACACGCAGAGGTCGGCCAAGTCATCGACATACAGGAACTCGCGCAGTGGCGAACCGTCGCCCCAGCAGGTCACGGACGGCAGTCCGGCTTCCTTGGCCTCGTGGAAGCGGCGGATCAGTGCCGGCAGAACGTGCGAGTGAGTCGGGTGGTAGTTGTCGTTGGGACCATACAGATTGGTCGGCATCACTGAAATATAGTCAGTGCCGTACTGGCGGTTGAGATATTCGCAATATTTCAGACCAGAAATCTTTGCCAGCGCATAAGCCTCGTTGGTCTTCTCAAGAGCAGAGGTCAGCAGACAGCTCTCCGGCATGGGCTGCGGGGCCAGGCGCGGATATATGCACGACGATCCCAGGAACTCAAGTTTCTTGCAGCCGTTGCGCCATGCCGAGTGAATCACATTCATCTCGAGCATCATGTTCATATACATGAAGTCGGCCGGCGACTTGTCGTTGGCCTCGATGCCGCCGACTTTGGCAGCGGCAAGAAATACGTATTCAGGTTTTTCGGTAGCGAAAAACTCCTCCACGGCGTCCTGGCGGGTCAGGTCCAGTTCGGCGTGGGTGCGGGTGATGATGTTGGTATAGCCGCGGCGTTCAAGCTCGCGTACAATTGCCGAACCCACCATGCCTCGGTGGCCGGCTACATAAATTTTGGAATCCTTTTTCAAAGCTTTGCTCTTTTATGTTCTCGTTCTGCCTGCAAAATTAATAAATCAGCCACGATTAAAAAACAGATACGCCAAGTTTCCTTGTTATTTTTACCACAACCCAACTCCTGACTGTTGTACGTCTACGATTTGTTTAACTTCGCGCCAACGATATTTTGCTTCGCGTTCATTGATCGTTCCCTCGGGAAGGTTCCACCACCCTCTATTCGCACCCATAATCCTTAAATAGTTTAAAATTAATAGGGAAGCCATCCTTTTCAATATATTCGATTACCGAGGGCCATGTGGAATCATTATCCCAACTGACTTCAATCTTTCCATCCGCATTAACAAATACTTTTGTCTTGTCGATTTCGTTGAGATAGAATGCGAATTCTCCGGTATCGTCTATGCTTTTTGAAATAAAAAATTCATTGCCATACCATTTATATACCACAAACTCGGAACCTTGATAAATAATATGCTCCTCAATTTCGTAAAGATATTGCTCCCTCGTCATAGCCTTATTCTCTCCGACTATTCCGTCTTTAAGCATTTGTAGATACTGACTTTTATTATCAGCATGTTTTGGTTGGAATTTTGAAGTTTTCATACGAATAGACTTTCATTTGATGAAACGAAAAATTAGAGGCATTTCCATATACAACAATTGCTTTAGGTCGAAGATGAAACCATATCACATCAAGGCCTGCTTGAAAAGCAACTCTCTGGTCTCTGCTTTTGAGGCAGCCAACTGTACTGACCGCGACAATCGAGATTTTGGGTAGGCCTATTGTGGCGTAACAATTGAATTCATAGTCAGCAAAGGGGATTGTTGGAATGACCTTTATGCCTTGAGATTGCCAATACATGCCGAGAACACGGCTGCGATAGAGATTCCAGTGTTTGACGGGTTTCGCAACATCCGAATATATTGAGAAGTCAGGCATGATGACACAAGCAAATTTTGATAATAATTTAACATATTTTTCTGGGTGTGTCCAAACTTGTTCAAAATAGATATCGTCGATGAAGAAATGAATACCTGCATCATAGTCGTTGGATTTTTTACATTCCCTAAAGGATAAAAGTTTGGGAGGAAGTGCGATTTCTTCATGTCTAATGATAGGAAGTTCGTTACTTTCCCAACATCCAGGTCTGCATAAATGCAGATTTAAATGTCGAATGTTTTTTGTTTTATTGATTGTTATGTCAGTAACGGTTTCAAATGTAATATACTTTTTCGGTAAAGCAAAATGATTTGCTCATAATTTTTTTAGAAAGATAATATTTACTTACGGATAAATTAGTGTGTCTCTGCTCATCTATGCAGCTTTGAAAATGAGTGAAATTGGATTTTGTCATAATAAATTCGGTTAAAATGTTGTTTTTGCAAAGTTACGGAGGATGAATACCGACTTATCCTTATCCATTGACAAAAATTATTCGTGCGGAGAAGGGTGTATCATAAACAGAATTAGAACTCGTTTAAACTTATTTTAAAGATGGAAAAATTTTAGATTCTTTAGGAAATTATGAAGTCTTTGAAAGAGCAACCACGGAGTGCTCGCCGCTCAAAAAATAACAATCGCGGCAATGGGGTTCCATTTTGATTGAAAAGACTGAAATAATTTACAAATAATATAGAATTTTAACCTTTAAAAATAAGTTTAAACGAGTTCTTATGATACATCCTCATCATTTATTTTCATTTTCAAATATTTTTACTAATTTTGTTTTTGGAGGATTGTGGAGTAAGGCAGATTGCCTTGTGTGACCTATAATATAATGCACAGATTCTTTGTGCGTGAGCTATAAACCTTTAAACAGCATAAGTCATGGC
>N._albigula_661_foregut__coassemble_45_pt1 | contig 15622 bp, 9 predicted proteins | sample N__albigula_661_foregut__metabat2_high_PE_002 | metagenome-assembled genome bin N
CGAGTTTGGCCGGTTGGTCGATGGCTTGGTGTCGCTGACGGGTCAGGCAGATGAGTTTACAATCGAGGTGAATCCCGACGATGTGACCGAAGAGAAGGCGGACATATGGCGTGACTATGGCATCAACAGGGTGAGCATGGGAGTGCAGTCGATGGTCGATTCCGAGCTGAAAGCGATCGGTCGGCGCCATGACGCCGACACTGCCATGCGTGCATTTAAAATATTGCGAGGTCGGTTTGATAATATCAGCCTCGATCTGATGTTCGGACTGCCCGGGCAGACTATCGACAGCTTCATGCATTCTGTCGGCAAGGTCATATCGCTCGGTCCGGAGCATATTTCGGCTTACTCGTTGATGTACGAGGAGCGGACTGCTATAACGCGCATGCGCGATGCCGGACAATTGAGAGAAATGCCTGAAGAAATCAGTGGCGAGATGTTCAGGCAGCTGTCGGCCGCGTTGGTCGGAGCCGGCTACGAACAGTATGAAATTTCGAATTATGCGCGACCCGGATTCCGTTCGCGCCACAACAGCTCTTACTGGAAGGGGGAACCGTATCTCGGACTTGGTCCGGCGGCGCATAGCTATGACGGAGGCCGGCAGCGTCGTGCCAATCTCCCGGATGTCAAGGCATATGTGGATTGCTGGATAAGAAGTGTCGGGGAGGATCCGGCTGAGTTCGAGACGCTGACAGACCTTGAATTGTGCGAGGAGATGATAATGACGCGACTGCGCACGCGTGAGGGCATTGACCTCACGGAGTTCCGGCAGAGATTCGGCGATGAAGAAACCGGGGCGTTGCTGCGGCGTGCAGCCAAATGGGGCAATGCCGGCAATCTCACCCTGAATGATGGCTGTGTAGCGCTTACAAAATCGGGTGTCATGATTTCCGATGAAATAATGGCCGACCTGTTCTAAGCGGCAGCAGGGACAAGAAAAATAACAAGGTTCGGTCAAGATTTGGTGCGATTTTTACGCCGATTACAGATTTTTTGCTAATTTTGCAACGTGGAAAGTGTTTTTCGATGCTTTCTGCTCATATAAAGATAAATTATTTGTCGATAATCAACGATGAAAGATTGTATCGATATCAAATTCACAAAGATGCATGGCGCCGGTAATGATTACATCTATATCGACGCTACCGATAACCCTCCCTACGATTTATCAAGTTTGGCAATAGCTGTGAGTGATGTGCATTTCGGCATCGGCTCCGATGGCTTGGTGGCTATAATGAAATCAGACAAGGCAGATTTCCGCATGCGCATGTTCAACTCCGACGGTTCGGAGGCTGAGATGTGTGGCAACGCCACGCGCTGCATAGGCAAGTATGTCTACGACCGGGGGTTGACTGACAAGACCGAGTTTTCGCTTGAGACGCTTGCAGGCATCAAGGTGCTTCATCTGCACATCGAGGATGGTGTTGTGGCTTCGGTCACAGTCGATATGGGAGAACCTGAGCTTCGTCCGGCTCTGGTGCCGGTCAAGAGTACCAACGACAAGGTGAAAATTGCCGAGGCTGAAACTGTTGGCGATTTTACGTATCAGATCACCGGAGTCAGCATGGGCAATCCGCACGGAGTGATATTTACCGACGAGATAACCGACAGGAAAGTGCTCGTGGAAGGTCCGCAGCTTGAGGTGGCCGATATATTTCCGCGCAAAGCAAATATTGAATTTGCGAAAGTAGTGGATTGTCACACCATCGACATGCGTGTGTGGGAGCGTGGCACGGGCGAGACATTCGCCTGCGGCACCGGTGCCTGCGCCACTGCGGTTGCTGCGGTGCTCAACGGCTTAACCGACCGCGACGTGGACATACGGCTGCGCGGCGGAGTGCTGCACATAGTGTGGGACGAGACCACCAATCACGTGATGATGACCGGTCCGGCCACATTTGTCTGCGACGGCATTTTTTACTGGAGCAAATAAAATGTGTTGGAAATGAAGCATTTTTACTTCATAACTAATGACTAAGACTTAATACTTACATTACGATGCATATAAACTCAAATTTCGAGAAACTCCCGGAGTCTTACCTCTTTTCGACTGTGGCTGCAAAGCTGCGCGAATACAAAGAGTCACACCCCGGTGTGGATATAATCCGGATGGATATCGGCGATGTCACACTGCCTATACCTGCAGCTGCCGTCGAGGCCATGCATAAGGCTGTCGATGACATGACACGCAAGTCATCATTTCATGGCTACGGTCCGGAGCAGGGATATGATTTCCTGCGCAACGCTGTTGCTGAGGGTGACTACAGATCGCGGGGCTGCGACATTGAACCCGACGAGATATTCATCTCAGACGGTGCCAAGAGCGACCTTGGAAACTTGGGCGACATCTACTCGCGCGATTCGCTGGTGGCTGTTACCGACCCCGGCTATCCGGTATATGTCGATTCTAACGTAATCGACGGTCGCGGCGGCGAGTTGATAGAAGGCCGCTGGAGCCGTTTTGTATATCTGGATTGCACCGAAGCGAATGCTTTCAAGCCTGTGCCTCCGACTGAGCATGCCGACATCATATTTCTCTGCTCGCCCTGCAACCCGACGGGTGTCTCGTTCACACGCGACGAACTGGCAGCGTGGGTTGAATATGCGCGTGCCAACAAGGCCGTGATCATATATGACTCAGCCTACTGCGCATATATTACAGACCCGGAGATGCCTCACTCCATCTATGAGGTGCCCGGAGCGCGCGAGTGCGCAATAGAGGTGCGCTCGTTCTCTAAAACTGCCGGTTTCACCGGTTTGCGTTGTGGATACACAGTGGTGCCGAAAACACTTATGGGCACCGACGAGAATGGCCGCGAGGTGTCGCTGCGCAAGCTCTGGCTGCGACGTCAGACCACCAAGTTCAACGGTGCGAGCTACATAATCCAGCGCGGTGCCGAAGCTCTTTACACTGCCGACGGACGCCGTCAGGTCCGCGAAAATGTGGAATACTATCTGGCTAACTCACGCGAGATACGTGAAACCATGGCCAAGGCAGGATTCACCGTATATGGCGGCGATAATTCTCCATATGTTTGGGTTAAATCGCCAACCGGCGAGTCCTCCTGGGATCTCTTTGCCAAGTGTCTGTCAGAGGCGCATATCTCATGCACGCCGGGCGTAGGCTTCGGTGCCAACGGCGAAGGCTACATACGTCTCACCGGCTTCAACACCCGCGAGAACACTGCCGAAGCAATGCGCAGAATATTAAATTTCTTCAGTAATAAATAATCAATCGAGGGGGTGTTTCCCCCTCTTTTTAATTAACCGTGCTTAAAAACAGAGAGTGATATGTCAAAACTCCGATTCAAAAGCGTTGAAGTGGCCGCCGCGCGAAAGGCGGTAAAAGTTGAACTTCCCAAAGAAAGGGAAGAAGTATATTATGGCAAGCAGGTGTTCAACCGACAGCGCATGTTCGAATATCTTCCGAAAGAGACATACGATGCTCTGGTAGATGCCATCGACAACCGCAAGCCGCTGAGCCGCGAGGTGGCCGACAGTGTGGCTGAGGGCATGAAGCGCTGGGCAATAGAGAATGGTGCCCGCCACTACACCCACTGGTTCCACCCGTTGACAGGAAGCACGGCCGAGAAGCATGATGCGTTCATCGAGCATGACGGCAAAGGGGGAGTGGTAGAGAAATTCACCGGCAAGCTGCTCGTTCAGCAGGAGCCGGATGCATCGTCGTTTCCCAATGGTGGCATCCGCAATACGTTCGAGGCCCGTGGCTATTCGGCCTGGGACGTGTCGTCGCCGGCCTTTATAGTCGACAACACACTCTGCATCCCGACTGTATTCGTGTCGTACACAGGTGAGAGCCTTGACTACAAGACACCGCTGCTTCGCTCACTCAACAGCATCGACAAGGCTGCGACACGCGTGGCAAGATACTTCGAGCAGAATGTGCAACATGTAATTTGCAATCTCGGCTGGGAGCAGGAATACTTCCTGGTCGATGAGGCTCTCTATGCAGCGCGTCCCGACCTGGTGATGACCGGACGCACGCTGATGGGACATGAGTCCGCCAAGAACCAGCAGCTCGAGGACCACTACTTTGGCGCAATTCCGAGCCGTGTGGAGGCGTTTATGCTCGACCTCGAACTGTCGGCGCACAAACTTGGAATCCCAGCCAAGACGTGCCACAATGAGGTGGCTCCCAATCAGTTTGAGGTGGCTCCCATCTTCGAGGAGGCCAACCTGGCCAACGACCACAACCTGCTGTTGATGTCGCTGATGGAAGAGGTGGCCAAACGACATAACTTCCGCGTGCTGCTGCATGAAAAGCCCTTTGCAGGCATCAATGGCTCGGGCAAGCACAACAACTGGAGTCTCGGTACAAATACCGGTACGCTGCTCTTCGCACCCGGCAAGACTGCGTCTGACAACTTCCGTTTTGTGACATTCGTCGCAAACGTCATGGCAGCTGTCCACAAGCACAACGGTCTGCTCAAGGCTTCTATCATGAACGCCACCAACGCACACCGTCTCGGTGCAAACGAGGCGCCTCCGGCCATTATCTCCATGTTCCTCGGTTCGGCGGTTAGCGCTATCCTCGACAGGGTGGAAAAAACTGATTCAATACGTAAGATACAGATTGACGGCAAGGAGCAGTTGTCGCTCGATATAGCTCAGATTCCTGACCTTACGCTCGACAACACCGACCGCAACCGCACAAGTCCCTTCGCATTCACCGGCAATCGCTTCGAATATCGCGCGGTTGGTTCGTCTGCCAACAATGCTTCGGCCCTCATAGCGCTCAACGCTGTCGTGGCCGACCAGCTAAATGAGTTTGCCGATGCCATAGACGCGCGCGTGGCCAAGGGCGAAGACTGCGAGGCTGCAATTCTTGACGAGGTCAAAAAACTTATCAAAGAGTCGCGTCCTATTCATTTCGACGGCAACGGTTATTCTGACGAGTGGAAGGCAGAGGCTGCCCGCCGTGGTCTCGATGTCGAGACTTCTGCGCCGCTCATGTACGATCGCTATATGAAACCGGAGTCTGTGGAGATGTTCGAGCGTACAGGTGTCCTCTCGAAGAAGGAGATTGAGGCCCGCAATGAAGTGAAGTGGGAGATGTATGTTAAGAAAATCCAGATTGAGAGTCGTGTGCTCGGTGACCTGGCCATCAATCACATCACCCCTGCGGCTGTGCGCTATCAGTCGTTGCTTCTCGATAATGTGTATAAAATACAGCAGCTGTTCAAAGGCTCCAAAGCCGACATAATTTCAGCGCAGGATCTTGCCAACATCGAGGCAATCAGCGACCACATATCGGAAATAAAAAGCGGTGTAGAGGCGATGGTAAATGCGCGCAAGCATGCCAATCATCTTGATTCTGAGCGAGAGAAGGCAATCGAATATCACGACAACGTGGTGCCGGTGATGGAATCAATCCGTTACCACATCGACAAACTTGAACTGATGGTCGACAATGAAATCTGGCCGCTGCCCAAGTACCGCGAGATGCTCTTCATACGCTAATTTGATTTAGAATTTAGAATTTAGAATTTAGAGACCGTCAATACAAACAGCGGATTCTAAATTCTAAATTCTAAATTCTAAATTAAAACGAGCGCTACCGCCGAGTGGTATTTGGCGAGGTTTCCGGCTTTCTTGACCGATTTCCAGGCCTTACGGCCTATTTCCTCTTCAGCGTATTCCCAGAAAGGCTTGATTTTCGAGACTATCTGGGAATCGCCGCATAATAGCGATTCGTAGTGGTTGAGCAGTGCGCTGTGGAACTTAAGCATCTTCTCGATGCGCTCTTCGCGAGTCCATTCGCGGCCCTCTTGATATTCGGCGGCAAGCGAAGGGCGGCCAAGTACGCCGCGGGCCGACATAACACCGGTAATCTGTGGATAACGGCTCTGTATATCATGAATATCTGCCGGGGTCTTGATTTCGCCATTGAACACCACCGGGTTCCGACTTTCGGCAAGTAGCGCCTCGAACTGGTCCATGTGCAGTTCTCCGCCATATTGCTGTCTGGCTACACGCGGGTGTACATCGACATGGCGCAGGTCGAGCGAGTTGAGCACAGGCATTACGCCGCGCCATTCGGTGGGGTCTGCAAAACCGAGACGCATCTTGACCGAGCAGGAGAGTTGCGGGTATTTCTCCAGCACCTCGGGAATCTTGGCTGCTTCGGCGGTATTGGCCAAGAAGCCGGCTCCGCGTCCTTTGCCAGTCTGCAGCGGAAAGGGGCAACCCATGTTCAGGTTTACACGTGTAGCACCCTCGGCGGCGAGGCGTCCTAACAGGATATCGAGTTCATGTGTGTCGCGAAAAATCACCTGTGGCTCAAGATCGAGATCTGAGTTGAGATCTGAGGTGAAGTCGCGCAAATCCTGTTTGCGAAGGTCATCGTGCTCGCAGCGGATAAACGGTGTGAAATATTTATTGTCGCCACCATATATCTTGTGGTGGAAGTGACGCCACGCAGCGTCGGTATGTCCTTGTACAGGTGCTATATATATCATGTTGAAAGGATATTTATCTATACAAAAGTAGTGCTTTGAGTGATTTCAGAACCGGGAATCCGGCAAAGTAATAGACGCATAGGAGAAATGGAAATTGGTAACGCGGATTGCCGACTGTGATTATAGAGAGCGCAATGCCGCCTAAAAACACAATGAAGATTGCCGGGCGGGGGTGTTGAGCCTTCGATGTCTAATCATCAGCCTGAGACGCATTGTCAAACCAATAAATGCCAATAAATATATCCCGTAAAAGTATACTTTTGGTAGAATGCATCGTATCTTGAGGAAGATGTCTCCATGGTCGATTGTAAAATACTTTTGGTCTCGCCCGTAGAACAGGTGCTCGTCGGGCATAAAATAGTAATAGAGTTTGTCCGGAATATATCCAATCCATTTAGCGGGATTCTTCTTAATCCAGTCTATTGATTTTTCTGAGAAGTATTTATCCTTCTCAAATACATTTAGATGGCTTGTTGCCATATCGATTTCTTTATCGTCGAGCACCTCGCCGTAGTAGGCTCCATAAGTGCCGTCGCATGCTCCCTGAATCATGTTCACACCTAAAGTTGTCGAAGAAATAAACCAATAACCCCCTGACAAGCTGTGGTTGACAACAAGGATGGCACCAATGCTCAGAACGATGCCTGCCGCTAACGAAACAAAAAGTTTGTAATTGGCCTTTTTTAAGATGAGATAAATCAGCAGACCGCCCAGAAATATTAAGGCGGTGGTGCGGATATACTGTGCCAACATCAGAAGGATTCCGGTTATGAAGAGTGAGCGGACTTTACCGCTACAGGCAATATCAATCGCAAGCAGTGTAACACACAAAAATGGGAGTTCACTGAGCGCTTCGGGCACAGTCAGCGAACTGAAAGGGGTGAAGATGTATGCCAAGCATATAATTTTACCAAAGTCTGAATTGACCAGATGACGTCCTATCCGCCACAGACTATGTGCAATTGATATGTTACACACAATATTAATCCAGAATATAGCCTTGACGGAACCGAAAAGATACAGGCATATAATCAGCAGGTTAACATAGCCCGGATAGCAGACATAAAGAGCATTTTCGACTATTCGGGGTGTTGGGTAGAAGCTTCCTTGGTTATAACATATCTCGGCTAAAGATGTGTATGTAAACGAGTCGCTTATAAGCGGAAGCTCCCCTATGTTGACCACTAAGCAAATTTGAATGGCAAGCCACAGAAATAGACAAATATAAAAGATACCGTCAAATATTTGATATCTTATGTCGTGATTTTTTACGATTGGGATAACTTGCATGTGCTCTATGAATTGGTGGGCATGAACGCGAATCCGACTGCGGCCATCAGGCAGATGAAGGCTGCTATGTGGTTCCAGTGGAGCTTTTCGCCCTGAAAAATCAGCATGGCTATCACGGTGAAAACCGTCAGCGAGATAACCTCCTGAATAATCTTGAGCTGAAACAGCGAGAAGGGGCCGCCGTTCTCGCGGAAGCCTATGCGGTTGGCCGGTATCATGACGCAGTATTCGAAGAAAGCGATGCCCCAAGATAGCAAAATGATAGCTATCAGTGGCCAGGATTTCGTCACGCCCATGGCCTGAAGCTTCAGATTGCCGTACCAGGCAAAAGTCATGAATACGTTCGAAATAATCAGCAGTATTATTGTTAAAAGAACAGCGTTCATAAGGCATTTTATAAATCGGTTGCAAATTTACGAAAAAATGGAGAAATACATCGTTCTTCTAATCAAGAAATTTCTGATTTGCGGCCTCTGAGGTTCTATTTGCTGGAATGAAAAATAGGCGACCGAAATGTCCGGTCGCCTATTTTTTAAGGTTTGCTGTGTGGAATACGTAGTTTCTATTCCACTCTCAATATTATTTCACCAATACCTTGTAGGTTTTGCCATTTACATTGACAAGGTAAATTCCGGCTGCGGCGGCTATCTGGCTGTTGTCGGTCATAACATCGCTGGCGATAACTATGCCTTCGAGGTTGCAGACAGCTACCATCATGCCTTCGGCGCCTGTGATGTGGATGCAGCCTTCGCCTCCGAATACGTGTACGCCTTCGGCAATCGCTGAGCTCACACCGCTCACATCAACGGTTACTGTAACAGGCACTACGCGCGACTCTCCCTTGCTGTACTTGGCTGCCACTGCATAAGTGTATCTGCCGTTCTCGAGCGGTGCGTCGGTCATGTAGTTCTTGTTTGAGGGTTCGTTCTCGCTTACGAGTTCTGCCTCGTGGTAGACTTTATAGCCCTTCAGGTCATCGATCTTTGTCACTGCAGGTTCGAAGGTAACATCATCTACCATCAGCATAAAGCTCTCACTGCTGTAAGAAATGTTGCGGATTGCGGCGCGTTTTGTGCCTGCCGGCAGTTCTACGCTCATTTCTACCCAATCGTTGTTGCTGACGGGTCCGATGGCTGCGCTGTTGAAGCTGTCGGGGTGCATGTCGCCATCGCTTGTCATGACTTCGACACCCGCGATATAGTTGTTGAAGTTCTTGGCCCAGAACTTCAATGTCTGAGCGTTGCCAGAGAGTTCAGGAGTGATCATCCAGTCATCGGCAGAACCGCTGTCGCCTGTAGGAACAATAGACATCAGGAACTTGTTTCCACTCTTTGCCGGGAAGGATGATGCACCAAGCTTGCCTGTGTTGTCTACGACTGCCCATGATGCCGGCTCGAAAGCTGGCAGACCCGGAATAACAAGAGCATTGCCTGTACCATCGTTGATACCCTTGATGGTGCGCTTGTCAGCATCGTAAGCAGTCCAGCCGAAACGTCCGGCCACTCCGGGTGTCCAATCCTCGAATGTCTCGGTCTTGGGTCCGGTTTCTGCCATCGAAGGTTCGTCCCATGTCAAAGTCACATAACCCTGGTCATTGGATGAAGCTGAAATGTTTTCAACCGGTGCGAGGTTTGTCTCAACGAGCATTATGGTGTGAGGTGCCGACATGTTGTCGCTGTCGTCATTGTCGTTGGCGTAAACCACCTTGAACTGCAGTTCATGGCTCAGAGCCATATCAACCGACTCGAAACTGTGGGTGAGGGTAGCGGTGCCAACGCCGTCGGGCTCAATCTCATCGACGGGCGATTCCGTAACCTTCTCGCCATCGACATACATTTCAACCGACTCCGGTTTATCTTTATGTATACCGTTGTTGATTACGTTGACATCCACGCGGAATTCATTTCCGGGGTTAACACTCATCGGAGCATTATGGCTCTTGAATGACATGTCGTATTCCGGCTGTTCCCAGATGCGGATGTTGTCGAACGATGTGAATGTCTTGTTCTTGCACACCACGTCGAGACCGCAGATGATAACCTGGTCGTTGTAGTCAGAGAGGTCGATATTGACCTTGTTCCAACCCGGCTTGTTGTTGCAAAGTTCATAAACCGGTTTGGGCTCGGTCACAGTGTGCCACTTGTTGTCGGCAAGCGTGTAGACCTTTACAGCCACGGTGTTTTCGTCGTTCGATGCTTCAGCGGTGTGGTTGTAGAGCATGAAGGTAAGCGACGGACGAGTTGCGACACCAAGGTTGACCTTTCCTGTCGACAAAGTGCCGTAGCTGTCGATGAACAATGATTCGAGAGCGATATAGTAACCGTCGTTGTCGGCAGAATTGATGCCGCTTTCAAAGCCGTCGCCCATAAAGCCCCAATGCGACCATGACTCGGAGGTGGTATTGATGGCGGTGGTAGCACCGGCGGTTCCTTCTTTTGCAAATGATTCCTGGTAAGGAATGTGGTACGGGCGTCCGACGTTGATGTATTCGGTCAATTTGCCCGAAGAGCCTTTACCCTTCATGTTGCGTGCGCGGATCACAAACATCTGGGTGGTCTGCTCTGCGTCGGGAGTTACGGCGTCAAACTCGCAAGAGGTGCCTTTGATGCCCGAAAGAATTGGAACTTCCTCGATATATGTTTCACCCTGATATGTGCGGAATTCTATTCGGGCAACATCATATGTTAGCAGGTCGGGATACAGCGGATAACCCTCGATGTCGGTTGTCACGGGGTCCCAGGTCATCACTACGTGGCCGTAGGGATGGGTCTCTTTGAGCTGGACATTCTCGGGGTACAAAGGAGTGTTTATGCCTATAAATGCATCCTGGTAAGTGAGAGGACCGTTTACTCCCATTTTTGCAGAGAACAGATAGGGAAGGTCTTCCGAAACTTCTACGGTTATGGCTATTGTCTGACCGGGGTAAGCCTTGTATGAGCGGTTGGCCGGGGTCTGGACTCCGTTAATGTAGAAGTATACGTCCTGAGTTGAGTTGGCATTGAGGTCAGTGCCGTTGAGGGCGGTCATCGGAGCGGTGTAGCGGACTTCAGCCTTGAGCGAACCGTCGGATGCAGGAATAACCTCGAGCTTTCCGCGTGAGGCTGTCGTGCCCATCACGGAACTTTTGATTGAAAGATCGTCAAGATAAATCTCGGTGTTGTTGCCGCGACCCTCCTTGCCAATTGCATGGAAGCCTAAGTAGTATTGTCCATTCTCGGGAACGGTGAAATATTCTTCCTTGAAGCCCTGATAGATATTGCTGCCGGTGTCAAGGATCAGAGAGTCCATCACTGCAATTGTCATGGCCTCCTCGGTGGGAGCTTTGCCTAACATCACATCGAGGCGTGCATACTTATCCTCTCTTGTCTTGGCAATAAGGCTGATGGGGTAATAGTAGCCGGCCTGAAGTGTGATGGGAGGTGTGATCATCCAGTGGTCCTGACCTGCGTCAGAAGTGAACACGCGGGCCATGTTGTTCTGGAGATGCCACTCGTTGGCTACACCGGCATTGTTGAACAGAGTATAGCCCTCGAGCGAATTCTTGTTGTTGAAGTCGTTCGAGTAGGGAATGCTGAGCACAAGTGCCTTGGCAGAAGCGGCTTCGCCTTGGCCTGCGGCATTGAAGGCCATGATTGTGTATACATTCTGCTCGCCGGCAGTTACAGTGATGGGCACTTCAAACTCAGCGCCGGCGGTTACACCTTCGGTGATTGTATGGAAAAGAGTTCCGTCTTTGTAGATTTCAATCTTGGTGAGGCCGGTCACCGGGTTGCCATCGATTGAAACCATGGGCGCTTTGAATGTAATCTTGGCGTCATTGCCGCCGGTTGCACTGTAATGCACAGCTACGTCGGTCGGCACATTGGGCAGTGTCGGATCGACTTCGATTATGTCGAAGTTTTTCAGACGCAAACTGCCGCTATAAGCGTTGATAGGCTTGTTGGGCTTGATGCCGATGAAGTGCATGCCGTCTGACGGCACCTTGAGGAACATCTCGTTGGTTGCAAAGGTAGACATACTGTTGTCACCCTTGACTGTGGGGATGCCTTCCGCAACCACGAGTCGGAGCGAGTCGCGCTGATTGCTCAGACCTGCCGATATGTCGTAGGAGATACCATCGGTGTCGCCACATGATGTGATTTTAACCCGGTAGAATTTATCTTTGCTCAATTTGAGACCGGGAGATATCAACCAGTTATGCTCCAAAGTGCCGTCGCTCTTGTTGCGGACTTGTCCGGAGATGTAGGCATTGCTCTGGTTTGCTTGCCATGCATATTGGGCGTAATCCGTGTCTAAGGTATACGCATCAAGGCTGGTGGTGGTATTGAATGACGGATAATAAGGTATGGTATTGTTGACACAAAGATAGTTGGTATATCCCAAGCTTTTTGTCGAATTGTCATCGTTGAGCCGGAGCACCTCATACTGCACACCCATTGCCTCTGAGCCGAAGTCGATATCCTCGTCGGTCAGAGTGTAATAGATTTCGTCTGCACTCAGTTCGGGAGTGCCGGTGAGCACATGGCTTCCACGCTTGATCTGATAATTCTCGACATTGGCATTGCGCGGGAATTTAATCATCACCTTTCCGCCGGGAACGTAGATGGCACTATAGGGGTAATATATGCCGTATGAGCTTCCTGACATATAGGTTTGCTTCTGAACCGTTCCTCCGATTGCAACTTTCACGTCGGCTTGCTGGCCTGGGCCTTTGTCGTTATGGGCAATTGCGCTGAATGTGTGTTCGCCCGGCTGCGCTGCGTAATCGGTAAGTGTGAATACCTGGCCCGGTGTCGGGTTGTCGTAAACATGAATCTCGCCGCCGTCGCGATATAAAACCATCTTATCGATGCCTGTCAGTGTCTCGCCCCTGATTGTCTTGGTCGGGGCCGTCACTGTCAGGTTCGCTTTGAGAACACCGCCGGCATCTGCTGTGGCTGTTACAGCAGGGGCATCGGGAGCATCCATCGAACCCTCGGTCAACTTGAAGTTGTCCCAGTATGAGGCGCGTCCTGCGTAGTCGGCATAGTAGTAAAGTCCAAGGTAGTATTCTCCGGTTGCTTCCGGCTCGAAGAAGAAAGAATAGGTAGCCCAGTCGTAGCCATACTTATTGTCGTTGGTATAAACCACCGTGTAGTCTGTGCTGTCGAATGTGGGAGTTGTCGTGCCCTTCTTGTACAGACGGAACTCCATTTTTCTATAACCTGCGTTCGTGTCGGAATTGTGACGCACATCGAACTCGAATTTGTAACTCTTCGAACTGTCCAGTGAAAATCCGTCTTCTGCAAAGAAGATAATACCTTCATTATGACGCGCTGCGTTGTTATAACCTTGTGTCATGTAAAGGCTTCCGCCACTGTACTGGAATTTCTTTGAATTACTCGAATGGTAATACACGCTGGTGTACTTGGAGACAGCAGCGGAACTATCGAACGTTTCCGTCCATGGAACCTCCTTGGCTGTCAATGTACTGCCTAAGGCTAATACAATTCCAAAAGCTGTCGTAATGAATTTTTTCATTCGCATTGGTTTTTGTCGTTAATATTACAGTTAATTATGTATGAATATTTAAATTTTGGCAATGTATTGTCGCGGATGTTTTTGTGTAATTGGATGAGTTGATTAAAGTTGCTGTCTGATAATAATTTAGATTGTTTAAATATATTGTTGCTTTTAAAATTACTTAAGTTAAATAAAAATATTTCAAAATTCCAAGAAAATTTTCATTTTGCTATAAAATTTCTTTAAAATGTGGCTATTTTAAAGCATTATTATGTTTCGGAGTTTCTTGCTCAGACAATATATCAAGCAGGAATATAAATTATATATACAAATTTCATGCAGTGAGAACAGTTGGACATCTATGCTGCCGTCATATTTGCTCTAAAAAACGCTCCGCAATGATGGCATTTGGCAAAAAAACATTAAATTTGCAGAAATAACATACACATTCAAGACATGAATATCAGAGAAATTACTAAAGGAATATATTACGCCGGAGTCAACGACCGTGTCACTTCACGCTTCGAGGGTCTGTGGCCGCTTCCCTACGGCGTGAGCTACAACTCCTATATAGTTAAAGGCGAAGAGAAACTCGCCCTCATAGATACGGTTCGCATCGACGAGGTGCGCGAATTCTTGGGCAATCTGGCAGCGGTGGCTGAGGGTCGCACCATCGACTATCTGGTGGTCAACCATATGGAGCCTGACCACAGCGGTTCAATTCCCGAAGTGGTTATGGCTTATCCTGATATAAAAATTGTCGGCAATGCCCAGACCATCGGCATGATTCGCGGTTTCTATAAGATAGATGATCCCGACCGCTTTGTCGAGGTCAAAGATGGCACCGAACTCGACCTGGGAGGCCGTACGCTTAAGTTCTATCTTACGCCCATGGTGCACTGGCCTGAAACGATGATGACCTATGTAGCTGACGAACAGGTGCTCTTCTCAGGCGATGCGTTCGGAACATTCGGAGCGCTCAATGGCGGTCTGGTCGATAAGGAAATGGACACTTCGGTCTATATATCGGAGATGTACCGATACTATTCGAATATTGTCGGGAAGTATGGCAAGTTTGTCGAGAAGGCTCTCGCCAAGCTCAGTGGTGTGCCTGTATCATATATATGTTCGACTCATGGGCCAGTATGGCATGAGCAGATTGCGGAAGTCATGGAGATTACATCGAGACTCGCAACATATACGCCTGAACCGGGAGTGACTATCATTTACGGATCTATGTATGGCAACACTGCCGAGGTCGCCGAACTGATAGCCTGCGAACTGAGCCGGTTGGGAGTGCGCAATATCCGCGTGCACAACGCATCAGCGTCGTCGCTGAGCGACATGATTAGCGATGCTTTCCGCTACAAAGGACTGATTGTGGGTTCGGCCACTTATTCAATGCGCATATTCCCGGAGGTGGAAGCCTTTATGTCGGCCATGGAGACACGCGAGATCAAAAATAAAGTGTTTGCAGCCTTCGGCGGATTCACATGGGCCAAAGGGGCGGTGCTTCAGCAGATGCAAGGATACTGCGAGCGCATGCAGATGCCGATGGTGGCCTCGATGGCCATGAAGCAAACGCTCGACGGCGAGAGCCGTGCCGAAGCCCGCGCTCTCGCCGCCAAAGTCGTCGATTTAATGTAGAAAATGTAGAATGTAGCAAAGTTGAATGTAGAATGTAGCAAAGTTGAATGTAGAAATGTAGAATGTAGAATGTAGTTTAATTGAACTTTCCGATAAACTACATTCTACATTCTACATTCTACATTTCTACATTCTACATTTCTACATTTTCTACATTATTTCGTGTCTCCGTAGAAGGTGATTGTGTGCTGTCCTAACTCTAATCCTTCGGGCAGCTCCTCGGCCGTGGCTACAATGTTGATTGCCTTGCCGATGGCTGCAAATCCAAGAGCTTTTCCCTCTTGAGCAATCTGAGCGTTGACCCCGAACAGGTGTTTGCCGGGCGTCTGGACTGCAGTGTCGAATGTGCCGCCATAAGGTGCGAACGGAGGAACAAACAGTACCAGATTGTCCCAGTAATATGTCACGTCGGTTACAACGGCAGTTGAGCCGATGCCCTGACATGTCACGCCCTCAATGGTGATAGGGGTGTCCTGGACAGCATAAAGTGCGCCTTCGTCGGTAACTGCGACATTGTTGAAAGCGACAAGCAGATTGACATTGACATTGTCGTCGTCATCATGGCAACTCGTTAGAAAGCCTAACGGAAGCAGAAGCAACAGATAGAGTAATTTTTTCATAGCAATAAAAATTATTTTATTTTGTACATGTAAGTAAGTGGTCAAATTAAATTTTAATTTTTATGAATGTAGTAAGATGGCCAG
>N._albigula_661_foregut__coassemble_47_pt1 | contig 15472 bp, 15 predicted proteins | sample N__albigula_661_foregut__metabat2_high_PE_002 | metagenome-assembled genome bin N
GCTCGGACAGGTGCTCGCCGGCTACGTAGTCGGCTTCTGCTCCGTGTTCTTCCTGATGCACATTTGATTGATAATTTAGAGTTTAGAATTTAGAATTTAGAATACGACAGTTTCTAAACTCAAAATTCTAAACTCAAAACTCTGAACTCTAAATTCTAAATTCTAAATTCTAAATTAAATATCCCCGTGTTCGCATACAATTATTCCCGAAGACCGTCGCGTGCGGTCAGTGTAGCCGGCTCTGTGATCGGAGGCGGTTCGCCGGTGCTCATACAGTCCATGACCAACACATCGACTCTCGACACCGAGGGTTCGGCTCGCCAGGCCAAGGCTATTGCCGACGCAGGCGGCGAATTGGTGCGTCTCACCACTCAAGGTGTCCGCGAGGCCGCTAACCTCGCAAACATTCGCGCCGAAATGAACCTCCTCGGGTGTTCGGTGCCCATTTCGGCCGATGTCCATTTCAACCCCAAAGCCGCTTTCGAGGCCGCACGAACTGCCGACAAGGTGAGAATCAATCCGGGTAATTTCGTCGATGCTGCGCGCACGTTTCGCAAACTGGAATTTACCGACGAGGAATACGCAGCTGAAATCGATAGAATCCGCGGTGCACTTGTTCCTCTGCTTGAACTCTGCCGTGAGCAGCGCACAGCCATACGCTTAGGTGTCAACCACGGCTCTCTTTCCGACCGCATCATGAGCCGATATGGCGACACACCTGCCGGCATGGTTGAGTCGGCAATGGAGTTTCTGCGCATAGCCCGCGAAGTGGATTTTAACGATATAGTTATTTCAATCAAGGCCTCCAACACCGTTGTGATGGTAGAGACTGTGCGGATGCTTGCCGACGCCATGCAGCGCGAGCAGATGGACTATCCGTTGCACCTCGGTGTCACTGAGGCCGGCGATGCCGAAGATGGCCGCATCAAGAGCGCGGTGGGTATCGGTGCTCTGCTCCACGAAGGGCTCGGCGATACCATCCGGGTTTCGCTGAGTGAACCGCCCGAAAATGAAATACCGGTGGCTTGTTTGCTGCGCGATCATGTTGAGGCACGCGCCCATGCGCCGCTGATCGACACACCGCCGTTTGTGAAGCCGGGCAATTCGCGCGACTATGCAGACAAGTCTCTCGAACTGATTGAGTTCACAGTCTCCGACCCCGCAATGATCGGTCAATTGGCAGCCGATATAGACTGTTACGTGGCCGGAGGTGGTAAGCGGCCGGTGCTTATGTGCATCAAGTATCGTTGCGCTACCCTCGACGAACTCCGCGTGCGTGCCGGTGCTGACTTCGGAGCACTGCTCCTGTCGGGCTATGGCGAGGAAATATGTGTTGAGGCCCCCGGCTTCGACGCTGAGACTTTGCGCCGACTCGAAAACGACATCATGCAGGCGGCCCGCCGACGCTTCTACAAGACGGAGTTTATTGCCTGCCCCAGTTGCGGGCGCACGCTGTTCGATTTGCAGTCAGCCCTGGCTGACGTCAAGAAAGCTGTCGGCGATCTCGGCATAAAGGGACTTAAAATCGGTGTGATGGGTTGCATTGTAAATGGCCCGGGCGAAATGGCCGATGCCGACTATGGATATGTGGGAGCAGGCCCCGGACGCGTCAGCATATACCGTGGTAAGGAACTCGTGGTGAAGAATATCCCTGCCGACGAGGCTCTCAGAGCTCTTATGGACCTTATAAAATCCGAACGAGGCTGACCCACTGGCATACTCAACCAATCTTGGTGAGGATTGTTCTAATTTTAAAGCGCAAGACATCAAGCCGTAGTGCTTGTTGTCTTGCGCTTTGAACATCAACATTTATTGCTATGGGAAACAACAATACTTCTGCCGCGCGACAGGATGCCGCGGTGTCGGCTGCCGGACAGCGCCGGTACTTTGTCTTTCTGGTATTCTATCTGGTGATGCTGAGCGCATTCGGATCGTTTGTCAATGACATGTACCTGCCGACGCTCCCCGAGATGACCAGGTTTTTTCACTGCTCGGTTTCGATGGTTCAGCTCGGACTTACGTTCGGTATGGTGGGTCTCGGTGTCGGACAAATTCTGATGGGGCCTCTCAGCGACCGTTACGGGCGTAAACCGGTTCTGATAATTTCGATGCTCGTGTTTATTGTCGGCGCTGTGGTGTCGGTGTTCAGTGTGAGCATACACATGTTTCTGTGGTGTCGTCTTGTGCAAGGCATAGGAGCGTCCGGAGGTTACTTTCTGGCGCGTACTATACCAGCGGATCTCTACGGTGGCCGCCAGCTTGCCAAGATGATGGCGCTGATAGGTGCCATCAATGGTTTTGCGCCGGCATCGGCGCCGGTGCTCGGAGGTTTTATGGCCGATACCATCCACTGGCAGGGTATATTCTGGGTGCTGGCAGCATTCGCGTTGTTGCTGATTCTGATCGGTTTCTTCTATAAAGAGTCACTCAACACGGCCAACCGTCTCAAGGGTCCGCTTCGCGACTCATTTCGTGAATATGTGCCTCTTTTTAAGAACCGTGCTTTTATGACGCATGTCTTGCTGAAGGGCTCAGCTCTCGGACTGCTGTTTGCCTACACCTCGTCGGCGCCATTCATCATGCAGACTGTTTACGGATTCTCGGCACTTAAATTCGGATTGTTCATGGGCTTCAACGCACTCTTTGCCGCCGCAGGTTCGATGATTGCACTGCGGTTCAAGGTACTCAAGAGAGCTGCCTGGGTAGGCGGCTGGGTGATATTGATATCTACGATTGTAGTGGCGTTGGCACTCTTTTTCGTGCATGACTTCTGGGCCTACGAATGCTCGTTGCTTCCCATAATATTCTCTATGGGCATGATATTTACAGTTGGCAACACATTGGCTATGAACGAAGGCCGAACCAATGCAGGGGCCGCATCGGCCATACTCGGAGTGGGCGGCTACGCGTTCGGTGCGCTTGTGGCGCCGCTTGTCGGTCTTGGCAACATGCTCCACAGCACCGCCGTGGTCTTCCTCGTGCTCGCCGTCGCAATCCTCATCTGCTCCTACGGCTCACGCCTCCTCCCCGCCGACCTCAACAAATAACCCCGACCAGAGCCATTAATCCCTCCACTTATGGCATAGCGTCCATATTTTACCCTTTTGCATCGCGGCTCTGCGATGCAAAAGGAATTCATTGATAATTTGATAAGCAATGATAAAGTGAAATATAAATTCGTTGAAAAAACGAAAATTAATTTTTTCTCGTTATAGAAATATAAACAAATCTTTCAGATGACACAGATAGTTGTAACATTGGAGAATGGAGTCGATAGTAATCTGCTAAGGAAGATGATTGAGAATATGAAGGGTGTGCTTTCTGCCAAAATCTCAAAATCAACATTGCATAGAACCGATTCTAAAGAAGAGTGGATTTCTCGCATGCAAAAACTCAGCAATGGTATAGACACATCATTGATTGACACAAGTGATGAACGCTCCAACTACATCCTCTCAAAATGAAAAGAATATTCTAGGATACCAATTTTGATTTCTGTTTGATTGATACATCGCAGCTGAGCCGCGATGCTACAAGGATTTTATTGGAACCTTGATAATATCGTTAATAATCAAGATTATGATAATCCCGATACTCCTGATAATCCCGATTCAAAAAACATGCCGTAGTTAAGGCTTGATATTCTCGATATTCTCGATTTTGCAGCTTGTCAGGGAATTATGCCGATTACGAAGGCATTGCGGAGTTGCTGCGTCTTGAGGTTGTTGGCTTGGAATGTGCGCAGGTCAAGACGGTAGCCGATCATCATGCCGGTGCGACCTAACTTAAGGCGCAGCGACAACAGATTGTTTACTCCCATCGAGTTGCCCCACCAGCCAAAATGCGCCAGGTTCTTGTGATTACCAAGATAGATTTCGTAATACGTTTCGCCATAACCCGGACAGAAGAATCCGCCTACAGTCGGCACTCTCACCTCATCGACCACCCGGCATGGTATGCGGCCAATCTTGAATTTGTAGCTCAACGAAGCTGCGATGTCGAGACCCGCGTAGGCCATGGCATTGACAGGATTGTTGCCATTGCGTGCCAGATACATTGCGCCGCCGAATATGTCGAGCATTGGGCCTGCTGTCACTTGCCAATGTTTCAGAAAGCGGTGTCGCCAGGACATACCCCAACCGAAGTGAGCCGTCAGTCCGTACATCACGGCCGATTTGGCCGGATTCTCCGATAACCGGAAATTTATATCACCCTCGAAGCGCATCACGCAGCGGTCCGACCATCGCTGAAAGTCTTTGGTCCATATGCCTGAGAGTGTGAAGTCAGTGCCATCGTAGAACAATGGCGACAAGTAGGTCGACAGGTCGTGAGTTCCACCGAACTCCAGCGAATAGATGCCGGTGACCGGGCGGGACTGTGAGACAGGTTTCTCTGAAGGCTGTGAGGCTGCACATGCGGTCTGGTTCGGTGTCGGCACATCGTGCATGCAGCAACCGACCGCATCTTGAGCGGTCGCCGTCAGTGAAATGCAACATAGTGCAGCTGTCAGTATGTGCTTAGTCCAGACCATCGAAAAGTGAGGGTTGTGCCGGAGAAGCGTCATCGTCAGAATCGGTTGGTTCGCACACTGCCGGCTGCTCGAATTCTGCAGAGCCATCTACCTGTTCAGTTGAATCGAGTTCACCGGGCAATTCAGTTTCCGGTTCATCCTGCGGTTCCGGTTCGGGGGTTATATCAATAATTTCGGCGAGATTCCATTGAGTCAGACGCTTGCCTTTGGCCTTGAATGACTTGAGTGAGATAAACTCGTCGGCATCAATCTCCATGGCCGGACGAGTAGCGTCGGCGCCACCGAACCGCATCTCTAAGATGGGATGCTGTTTATCGGTCAGCAGCAAAATCGTGCCACCTTCGTCTCCTCCTACAAACCGCATCGGCTTTGCGGTAGCCTCGAATTTGAAGCGCTTCAGATAGGGGAAGCCCAATGCGTGGTCGAACAGCGCAAGTGTCCACTCCTTGTTGGAGTCGAACTTCTCGATGCGCAGTATATTGTCTTCGTAGTGGTTGGTGTCGGCATACGACGAAGTGAAATACTCACCGGCGGTCGTTATGACGAGCACCTTGTCATCGCCCTGAAACACGCCGAGGCTCTCGCCGCGGTGGTCGTAGTTGAGACGCAGCACATCGCGGTCGAACCAAACCTCGCGGCCTCCGAGAGTCGATGAACCTTTCTTCTCAAGGCATATACTCTTGATTTTGAATTTTGTCACCAGATTGCCCAACGATTCTTTGCCCTTGATCAGCTGGTCGGCGAAATTGATTGTCAGTTCATAGTTGCGAGGGCGTCTGCCGAGAGCGTTGGGCTCGTCGGCAAGCGTCACGCGGATAGTCTCCGCTTCGCCGTTGGGGTTGGCTGTAAGCCACTCCACACGCGAACCCGGAGCACTCTTTGTCATGTCATACTCCTTCTCGCGCGTCAGACCCGTGATGAAGAAGCGCTTCATATAGTAGTTGCCACCCTTACCGTTGCGGTACACAACATTATAGATGGTGCGGCGGTCGTTCTTCTTGAACAGGCCGATGTGTATCGGTTTGTTGGTCTTGGACTTGCCGATGTAGAGCTTGTCCGACACGCGGACAATCTTGTAGGTTCCGTCGCGGTAGATCACGAGGATATCGTCGAGGTCCGAACAGGTGAACAGAAACTCGTTGTTCTTGAGTGATGTGCCGATAAACATTCCCTCGGAGTCGTAATAGAGACGCTGGTTGGCCTCTGCTACCTTGGTCGCCTCGATAGAGTCGAAGTTGCGGACGGTGGTCAGACGAGGGTAGTGCTCACCATATTTCTCCTTGAGATGCAGATACCACTTCTCGGTGGTCTCGTCGATATGCTCTATGTCGAAGCCCAGTTTCTCGATTTCGGCATCGAGGCGGGCAATCTTCTCGTCAGCTTTCGACGAGTTGAATTTCAAGATGCGGGCCATCTTGATTTCCCACAGACGAATCAGGTCATCGTCGGTAATTTCGCGGAAGAAAGATGGTTTGAATGGCTCGAGAAGTTCATCGACGCGGCGGATGGCATGCTCCATGCTCGGCGCCTCCTCGATCTGTCGGTCCTTGTACATCCGCTGCTCGATAAAAATCTTTTCGAGCGAGGCGAATAGCTGGCTCTCGCGAGCCTCGGCGAGTGCAATCTCAAGCTCGCGGCGTATGATATTGCGGGTGCGGTGCACGGAATCGCGCAGCAGCTCGGTGACCGAGAGGAACTCCGGCTTGTTGTCGCGAATCACGCAGCAGTTGGGCGAGATTGATACCTCGCAGTCGGTGAAGGCATAGAGCGCGTCGATGGCCTTGTCTGAACTTGAGCCTGGAATGAGGTGCACCACAATGCGTGCATCTTTCGAAGTGTTGTCATCGACCTTGCGCACCTTGATTTTGCCCTTCTCCATTGCCGAGAGAATCGATGCGATGAGAGTCGAGGTGGTTTTGCCGTATGGCAGTTCGGTGATGACGAGTGTCTTATTGTCGATTTTCTCGATTTTTGCGCGTACCTTTACAGAACCGCCGCGTGCGCCGTCGTTGTACTTCGATGCGTCGAGCAGACCGCCTGTCTGGAAATCGGGCAGCAGGCGGAATGGACGGTCATGCAGACAATCGATTGCGGCGTCGAGAATTTCGTTGAAATTATGAGGCAGAATTTTTGACGACAGACCCACGGCGATACCCTCCACGCCTTGAGCGAGCAGCAGAGGAAATTTCATCGGCAGCGTCACAGGCTCCTTGTCGCGGCCGTCGTAGCTTGGGGTCCATTCGGTGATTTTGGGCGAGAATGCGGTTTCGATGGCAAACTCCGAAAGGCGCGCCTCGATGTATCGGGGTGCGGCCGCCGAGTCGCCTGTCAGTATGTTACCCCAGTTTCCCTGCGTGTCGATAAGCATCTGTTTCTGGCCGAGCTGCACGAGTGCGTCGCCGATTGAAGCGTCACCGTGCGGGTGGAAAGCCATGGTCCGGCCCACAACGTTGGCCACCTTGTTGAAGCGGCCGTCGTCCATGCGCTGCATGGTGTGCAGAATGCGGCGCTGCACAGGCTTCAAGCCATCTTCGATGTGTGGCACGGCGCGCTCAAGGATTACATATGATGCATATTCGAGATACCAGTCGCGGAACATGCCCTGAAGCACGGTCCGGTGGTCGGTGGGGAGATTCTGTTCGCTCATAGGTTGGTTCTGTGGTCTACGCGCCATCGGCGCGTCATTTGTTTTAACGCGCCGTCAGCGCGACAATGTTGTCTTAAAATAACGGCAGGGTCGAAGTCGAGTCCATGTATTTGCGCTTGAACTCAGAGTCGGGCATGCACAGCATCAGTATGCCCTGGATCAGCGTGATGATTTCCCAGGCGCCACAGGTCACAATGCTCAGCAGTATCGTGATGATGCCTCCGGCAACTTTACCCACAATGAAGTACTGTATGCCCAGCGTTCCGAAGATTATGGCCATGATGCCGCAAAGAATCTTTTTGCTGTTCACCTCACCACACTGATCTTTTGCCATGTTGCTTTGCTGATACATCTGCATCAGTTCGGGGTAGGTGTAGAGCGGAGCCCAGTCAACACTGTCGCGACTGACTGCAATGTCCGGATTCACGTCGTAGGCCATAAGCTGGTAGGCATCCATCGGGCCGATTACGTGGCCGTTGATTTTAAGAAAGTAACCCATTTTGCTATGTATAAAGTATTGGTTATGAAGTTAAAATTTGAATGCCTCGAGGCGTCGTTCCTCTGCAAGCCCGCAGTGCTCTTCATCGCCCCAGTTGGCGAAGGGGTGGATGCTGATGCCGCCACGCGGCATGAACCGGCCTTCAACCTCGATATACCGCGGATCCATCAGCTTGACAAGGTCTTTCATTATGATATTGACGCAGTCCTCGTGGAAGTCTCCATGGTTGCGGAACGAAAACAGATATAGTTTCAGGCTCTTGCTTTCAACCATTCGCTCGCGGGGTATGTAGCGTATGTAGATGTGTCCGAAGTCGGGTTGGCCGGTCTTCGGACAGAGAGTGGTGAACTCCGGGCAGTCGAAACGCACCACATATTCGTTGCCGGGATGCTTGTTGACAAAAGTCTCAAGCACCTCCGGATTGTAATCATCATAATATTTTGTGCCTTGGTTGCCTAACAATGAGACACCTTCAAGTTCTTTTTCTGTCCTCATTCAACTATTGGTTATTGGAGGTTGTTATAATCTACAAAGATAGCAAAAAATTGCGGATTTTAAACTAAAAATAATTATGAGTGATAAATTAGACACCGAAGAGCGTAGGGAACTTCCGACCGATGTGTTCGGATTGCCCGGACGCCGCGAATATCCGATGCCCGATGCCGCGCATGTGCGTGCGGCCGAGGCTTATTTTCGCTATTGTCCCGAGGATTTGCGACATGAATTGGCGCAGAACATTCTTAAGTTCGCCGCCAAGTATGGTGTTGATGTCGAGAGTCCGGTGATTCGCGGCTATGCCGAATAGTCGGTAGGGTCGGTTACGCCGGCGTCGCGGAATGCTTCTTTGCGCTCCACGCAAGTGCCGCAGAGGCCACAGTGTTTCTCCCGGCCCTTGTAGCATGAATATGTCAGCGAATAATCCACACCCAGACCGGCGCCGCGACGGGCGATGTCTGTCTTCGTTATGTCGGTGTATGGCGCTATGATGGTCACACCATCGTAGGTGCCTTCGCGCATGGCCTCGCTCATCGCATCGACGAATCCGCGTCGGCAGTCGGGGTAGATGGCATGGTCGCCGCCATGATTGGCGAGCAATACGTGCTTCAGCTTGCGGCTTTCAGCCAGGCCACAGGCCACCGCCAGCATTATGCCGTTGCGGAAGGGCACTACAGTGCTCTTCATGTTGTCATCGGCATAGTGGCCTTCGGGTATGGCCTCGGCGCCCGACAGCAGTGAACTTTCAAAGTATCGGCCCATGAATTCCAGAGGAATCACCAGGTGCTCGATGCCCAGTAGCTCGCACTGGCGGCGTGCGCATTCTATTTCGCGGGCATTGTGGTTCGAACCGTAATCGAAGGTTACGGCCAGTGCTATTCTCTCTTTATATTCGTGCATGAGCGTCACGGAGTCCATGCCTCCCGACACAACTATTATTGAATCTTTCATCTTATATTAAGCATTTTATGTGTCTGCAACGACAACCGCCACCTGGGGTCTTCGAGCACACGCGCCACTGTGCGTGCGCAGTTGGCGGCGTTAGCTGTCGGATCGTCCACGCTGCATGGCTGCAGATACATGTGTGTTTGCGGGCATCGGCAGGGCAGATTGAAATATTGCTCCAGTTCCTGACCGGTGTCCACTACCTTAATCTCGTCGGCATGGCCGGCAACCACATGCGCATCAGCGCACACGGCATCTTTGGGTGATACAGTCACCCAGTCTATATTGGCCGGCAGCGGTCGGGTGCCGTTCGTCTCGATGGCGACCTTGCGGCCGATGGCATGTATCTGTTCCACAAAATCGCTGTCGATCCGGAGCGACGGTTCGCCACCGGTCAGTATCACCCATTCGGCTGGATATTTTTCAATCTCTGCCAATATCCCGGAGTCCTCCATCTCGGTGCCGTCGAAATGGTCGGTGTCGCAAAAAGGGCACTTCAGATTGCAGCCCGAAAAACGAACAAACACCGACGGAACGCCGGTGTGATGTCCTTCCCCTTGCAGGGAGTAAAAGATTTCGTTGACTTTCCGCATGATGTTCTATTTCTCGTAAATCGCCAGGTTGCCCTCGCTCTCCACGACTTCGGCGCGCACGCAGTGAGGCACGCTGTCGACTATCCAGCGGGCGATGTTCTCGGCCGTCGGGTTAAAGTCAAGAACCTCGTTGAGAACCTTGTGGTCGAGCCGTTCGAGCACAAGACGCTTGATGGCTGTGAAATCGACAACCATGCCGTTGGCGTCGAGTTGCTCGGCGCGACACTCCACAGTCACTTTCCAGTTGTGGCCGTGAAAGTTGGCGCAAGCACTCGGGTAGTCAAGGTTCAGACGGTGAGCCGCGCTGAATTCAAATGTCTTACGGACTATGTACATGTCAGACAGTTTTCTTTGCACGCGAAGCACGCTTCTTGGGTGCCGGTGCTTCTACCTTTTCCTCTTCGATGCCGGCCAGTGCGCCGTCGATTATGATTCGGCCGCAGTATTCGCAGACAATCACTTTCTTGTGCATCTTGATTTCGAGCTGGCGCTGGGGCGGAATGCGGTTGAAGCAGCCACCGCAGGCGTCGCGCTGCACTGTGACGATGCCCAGACCGTTGCGGGCATTCTTGCGGATACGCTTGAACGCTGCAAGTGTGTAGGCGTCGATTCCCGGCTCCAGGGCCTTGGCCTGTGCAAGAAGCTTCTCCTCCTGCTCGCGGGTCTCCGACACAATCTCGCCAAGTTCTGCCTTCTTCTGCTCGAGTATGTGCTCGTTGTCTGAAAGCTCTACGCGCAGACGCTCTATCTCTGCGCTCTTCTCATCAATCTTGGCATTGGCATCGCGGATATTTTTCTCGGCGAGTTGGATCTCGAGTGTCTCGAACTCCTTCTCCTTCTCAAGAAATGCGTATTCGCGGTTGTTGCGCACGTTGTCGATCTGCTCGTCATAACGGGTTATCTTCATCTTGCGGTTCTCGATGTCGCCTGTCTTTGTGGCTATCAGTTCGCGCAGACCTGCTATCTCCTCCTCGAATTTGCCGATTCGGGTCTGAAATCTTACTATCTCGTCCTCGCGGTCCTTGACCTCATTGGGAAGTTCGCCACGAAGAATCTTGATGCGGTCGATTTCCGACAGCAGGGTCTGGAGCTGATAGAGCGATTTGAGGCGATCCTCAACGCTGCGCTCTTTATCATTTTTCTTTTCTGCCATATCTTGTTTTACTGTTAATTTCTTTTCTATTCCCCTTTATCCCAACATTCAACATTGCCAACATTCAACATTCTACATTATCTGTATCGGCGAATGCTGGTCTTCGGAGAAGTATACCACCAGGTCGGGGTACTGCTGACGGATAATCCTGGAGAATATCTTCATCGAGCAGAGTTCACTCTCGTAGTGACCTATGTCGGCAATCAGAATATCCTGACCGTAGGTTGTGAAGTCGTGATATTTGACATCGCCGGTGACATAAATGTCAGCGCCGGCATTCATTGCATTTTTAATCAGTGACGCACCTGAGCCGCCGCACAGGGCTACTCGTTTGACCACGATTTTGGCCGACTGCGACGAGTATCTGAGTGCCTTTACGCCAAATTTCTCCTTGACGTTGCGCAGGAATTCAAGTTTTGGAGTCGGCGTCACGTTTCCGACCACGCCGAGACCCGCGCGTGGGTTGTCGGCGTGCGGTTCGAGCACTTCGATGTCGGTCAGTCCAAGCATGTGGGCCATCTCGTGGCTCACACCGTTCCACGCTGAGTCGAGGTTGGTGTGCGCCGAGTATATAGCCACTCCGCTGGCCAGAGCGCGCATCGCTATGCGCTGCGTGTCATCGGCTCCCGTCAGGCTTTTCAGTCCGTGAAATATCAGCGGGTGGTGCGACACTATCATGTCGCATTTGCGGCGGATAGCCTCCTCGAGCACCTCGTCGGTGACATCGAGACAGAGCATCACCGCGCTGACCGGATGGTCAGGCAGACCTACCTGCAGACCGGCGTTGTCGTAGCTTTCCTGCAGTGGCAGCGGAGCGAAGGCCTCGATGGCCGCAGCTATTTCTTTAACCTTCAACATCAAGTTTCAGTTTCAGTTCGTCGAGCTGTGCCGGGTCGATGGGCGACGGGCTTTCGTTCATCACGTCGCGGCCGGAATTGTTCTTCGGGAATGCTATCACGTCGCGGATGGTGTCGAGACCGGCAAGTATCGACACGAAGCGGTCGAAGCCGAGTGCGAGACCTCCGTGAGGCGGTGCACCGAATTTAAAGGCATCCATCAGGAATCCGAACTGTTCATGTGCGCGTTCGGGAGTGAAGCCGAGCAGCTCGAACATTGTGTCCTGGAGCTCTGCGTCATGTATACGGATTGAACCGCCACCAAGTTCGGTGCCGTTCACCACTATGTCATATGCTGTGGCGCGCACCTTGCCGGTGTCGCTGTGAAGCAGCGGTATGTCGTCAGGATTGGGCGATGTGAAGGGATGGTGCATCGCATAGTAGCGCTGAGTCTCGTCGTCCCACTCGAACAGCGGGAAGTCCACCACCCAGAGCGGAGCGAAGACATTGCGGTCGCGCAGGCCGAGACGGTTGCCCATCTCGAGGCGGAGTTCGCAGAGCTGCTTGCGGGTCTTCATGGCATCGCCGCTCATAACCAGCAGCAGGTCGCCGGGCTTGGCGCCCATGCGCTCACCCCATGTGCGGAGAGTTGCCTCGTCGTAGAACTTGCCCACGCTGCTCTTCACGCTTCCGTTCTCTTCGAATTTAACCCACACCAGGCCTTTGGCACCAACCTGCGGACGGCGCACAAATTCTGTAAGCTCGTCGAGCTGCTTGCGAGTGTAGGCTGCGGCGCCGGGCACGCAGATGCCCACGGTCAGTTCGGCGTCGTCGGCCACCGGGAAACCATGGCCTTTGGCCAGGTCGGTCAGCTCGACAAACTCCATGCCGAAGCGGATATCGGGCTTGTCCGAACCATAGCGGCTCATGGCATCGGCCCATGTCAGACGGGGGAACGGCTCGGTGAAGTCGATGTTCTTGACGTATTTGAAGATATGCTTTACGAGGCCTTCGAACATCCGGATGACATCTTCCTGCTCGACAAACGACATTTCGCAGTCGATTTGTGTGAACTCGGGCTGGCGGTCAGCGCGGAGGTCTTCGTCGCGGAAACACTTTGCAATCTGGAAGTAACGGTCGAAGCCCGACACCATCAGCAACTGTTTGAACAGCTGCGGCGACTGGGGCAGAGCATAGAATTCGCCGGGGTTCATACGTGAGGGCACCACGAAGTCGCGGGCACCTTCGGGAGTGGACTTTACCAGAATCGGGGTCTCGACCTCGAGGAAACCCTGCGAGTCGAGGTAGCGGCGGATTTCGAAAGCCATGCGGTGGCGAAGCTCAAGATTGCTGCGCACTGCCGGACGACGCAGGTCGAGGTAGCGGAACTTCATGCGGAGGTCATCGCCGCCGTCGGTGTTGTCTTCGATGGTGAAGGGCGGAATGTCACTGCGGTTCAATACACGCAGCGATGAGGCGATCACTTCTACCTCGCCGGTGGGAATATTCTTGTTCTTAGAGCTTCTCTCGGCCACTTCGCCTTCAATCTGAACCACGAATTCGCGACCGAGGTGATTGGCCCGGTCTGCCAGTTCCGGATTGATTTCGTTGCTGAACACGGCTTGTGTGATGCCGTAGCGGTCGCGGATGTCAATGAATGTCATGCCGCCCATTTTGCGGGCCCGCTGCACCCATCCGGCCAATTTCACTTTGCGGCCGGCGTCGGCAAGCCGTAGCTCGCCGCATGTCGTATCTCTGTACATACCTTATTTTACGTATCCTTACGGCGCGTGCGTTCCCGCACGCGCATATTAAGCACGCAAAGTTAATAAAAATTTCTCGAATCGCAAAATTCTGTTTTCAGTATGTTGGTATGAATAGAAAAGTTTGTTTTTTTGGCTATTTGCTCTTATCTTTGTGTCAAAATATAATTCATATGAAGCACTTATTTATTTCGGCTGCCGTTGTGATGGCTGCTGTTGCCGGCCTCAGTGCCGCGCCCCCGACTTTCAATGTGTCTGCTCCGAAGTGGACAAAACTTGCTGAATGCACGACCGACGGAGGTATCAATATTCGCAAGACTCCCTCGACCACTGCGCCCCGTATGGTTTACGATGAAGCGAAAATTACCGATTACGATGTTCCTTTGGCCTATTATGGCTATTGGTCGACAGGTAAGACGGGCGGCACTATACAGCCGGTTACTTTCGCGGGCGTCGGCGAGGTTGTCGGCGAACAGCCGGGATGGCTCGAAATCAATAAGCTTGGTCCCAAGGAGGAGTCGAATGGCTGGGTGAGTGCAAAATATTGCCGCACATTCGCGCCGACTCCCATCACTTTCCCTTCGAAGCCGTTTGTCGATAATCTGGTGTGGCTCACTGCACCCGGCAACACCGCTGACGGTGTCTACGCTATCTTCTGTACTATCGATGAGATGAACAGCACAGCAGAATTTTATTTTGGTCGTCTTGTTAACGGTCTGATTGTCTGTCCCTACAGACTGGAGTGTATGGATATCACAATGAATCCTGATCAAAAAGTCGGAATCGTGCGCGAAACTAACTATTACGCATTTAATTACAACGACAAGGTAATTGACGAGAACTATCAGGTGGTGATGTCTAAGTTGCCCGGAGATGTGCTTCTTGATATCATCGAGAAGGCGCAGCCTGCTCCTGAAGCTGTCATATATTGCTACGGACCGGAAAATTACTGGGGAATTGCCAACTGAGTTTGCTTGATAGATGGATGATATAGAACCATTGTTCGATGCTGTGGAATTTGGCCGGCCGCTGGTCATAGCAGGTCCCTGCAGCGCTGAGACAGAGGAGCAGACCCTGTCGGCGGCGCATGCCCTGTCGGCGGCCGGTGTCAAGATATTCCGCGCGGGCATATGGAAGCCGCGTACCCATCCCAACGGATTCGAGGGCGTTGGCGCGCCGGGACTCGACTGGCTGCGCAGTGTGCGGCAGCAGACCGGCATGCTGACTGCCACCGAGGTGGCCAACCGTGAGCATGTGCAGCTCGCCCTTGAGTCGGGCATCGATATGGTGTGGATTGGGGCGCGCACTTCGGCCAACCCGTTCGCTGTGCAGGAAATTGCTGATGCGCTTCGCGACATGGGCCGCGATTTACCGGTCCTTGTAAAGAATCCTGTCAATCCTGATCTGGAGCTTTGGATTGGCGCCATGCAGCGCATCTCCAATGCCGGGCTACATCGCATCGGGGCCGTGCACCGTGGCTTCAGCCAGTATGGTGAGCATGTCTACCGCAATGCTCCCCAGTGGCGCATACCGCTTGAATTGAAGCGTCGTTATCCTGCGCTGACCATGCTCTGCGATCCAAGCCACATCGGTGGTCGACGGGAATTGGTCGGGCCTATATGTCAGCAGGCTCTCGACATGAAGTTCGACGGCATCATTGTCGAAAGCCATTGTGCTCCCGACAAGGCGTGGAGCGACAGCGGGCAGCAGGTTACGCCGGCTGTGCTGAAGACAATTCTGGATTCGCTTGTAATCCGCGACAAGACCGTGCCCGCCGAAAGCCTTACCTCCTTGCGCGAGAGCATAGACCGCATTGATGATGAATTGCTCGAGCTGCTTGCGCGTCGCATGGATGTGTCGCGCCGGATTGGGGTGTACAAACGGACCAACTCAATGCCGGTAATACAGACAGACCGCTACAATGACCTTATGCAGACACGCGTCAAAATGGCCGGCAGGTTAGGTCTGTCGGCCGAATTTGTCAGCTCAATACTCGCATCAATCCACGAG
>N._albigula_661_foregut__coassemble_49_pt1 | contig 15104 bp, 8 predicted proteins | sample N__albigula_661_foregut__metabat2_high_PE_002 | metagenome-assembled genome bin N
TTCAGGGTCGCGAGAGCGATGTGGTGCTTATTTCGCTCGTCAGATCGAACGACAACGGCCAGATAGGCTTTCTTCGCGACCTGCGCCGCATGAACGTGGCCATGACACGAGCCCGCATGAAGCTTATCATCATAGGAAATGCCGATACGCTGTCACGTCATCCGTTCTACAAGCGGTTGCACAATTACGTTGAATCGCTCAAATTTGACGTTTAAACGGATTTTCATTAATTTTGCATGCTTTTGCGCACTTATGCACAGTTAACATTTGTATGATTTCGATTAACAATCTCGGTGTGGAATTTTCCGCACGTCCCCTTTTCGACGACATAAGTTTTGTAATCAACGACAACGACAAAATAGCGTTGACCGGAAAGAATGGTGCCGGCAAGTCCACTCTTCTGAAGATATTGGCAGGTTTGCAGGCGCCGACAACCGGCAGCATAGGCAAGCCTAAAGAGGTGAGCATCGGTTATCTGCCGCAGCAGATGCAGATAGCTGATGACACTACGCTTATCGAAGAGACTCGCAAGGCGTTCAGTGACCTTATAGCCCTAAGGGGCGAGTTGGATCGCGTTACGCAACAGTTGGCCGAAGCGACCGACTACGAGTCAGAAGAGTATCATGGACTGATAGAACGAATGACGCAGCTCAACGACCGTCTCGACATGAGCGGTATGGGCAATATGGAGGCCGAGATTGAATCGACGCTCACAGGTTTGGGCTTCACCCGTGAAGATTTCGAAAGGCCTACCCGCGAGTTCTCGGGAGGCTGGCGCATGCGCGTTGAGTTGGCAAAAATTCTGCTGCGGCGTCCGGACGTTCTACTGCTTGATGAGCCTACAAACCATCTCGACATAGAATCTATACAATGGCTCGAGCAATTTCTGCAGTCCAAAGCAAAGGCTGTGCTTCTTGTCAGTCACGACAGGGCGTTTCTCGACAATGTGACAAAACGCACCATAGAAATTTCATGCGGCAAAGCATACGATTATAAAGTTAACTACTCCAAATTTGTAGAGCTGCGCAAGGAGCGTGTGGAGCAGCAGCGACGTGCCTATGAGAACCGGCAGAAGCAGATTGCTGACATCGAGGCATTTATCGAAAGATTTCGTTATCAGGCCACGAAGGCGATACAGGTGCAGAGCCGCATCAAACAGCTGGAGAAGATTATCCCCATAGTGGTCGATGAGGTCGACAATTCGCGTCTGCGGTTGAAATTCCCGCCGGCAGAACGTTCCGGAGACTACCCTCTCATCGTCGAGAATCTCGGCAAGGCATACGGTGACCATCAGGTGTTCGACCATGCAGAGTTTACCATCAAACGTGGTGAGAAAGTAGCCTTTGTCGGCAAAAACGGCGAGGGTAAATCGACGCTTGTCAAGTGCATCATGGGCGAGATTCCGTTTACAGGCACGCTGAAGATCGGACATAACGTGAAGATTGGTTACTTTGCGCAGAACCAGGCTCAACTTCTTGATGAGAATCTGACAGTCTTCGAGACCATCGACAATGTCGCCACAGGCGATATGCGCACCAAAGTGCGCGACATCTTGGGCGCATTTATGTTTGGCGGCGAGGCATCTGACAAGAAGGTACGCGTACTGTCGGGAGGAGAAAAGACGCGTTTGGCAATGATAAAACTGCTTCTCGAGCCGGTCAATTTCCTCATACTCGACGAGCCGACCAATCACCTCGACATGAAGACTAAAGACATCTTGAAAGAGGCGATACGCGATTTCAACGGCACTGTGGTTGTGGTCAGCCATGACCGCTTCTTCCTGGACGGCCTTGTCGAAAAAGTCTATGAGTTTGGCGGCGGCAAGGTTCGCGAGCATCTCGGAGGAATATATGAATTTCTGCGTAAAAAGAATCTTGATAACCTGCAGCAATTGGAGTTGAGCAAGAACACGAAACGCCCGGTGGCCGACGATGACGGTTCCGGCCAGCCGACAGCAGCGCAAGCTGCCGACTGCAAGGACTCCGGCAAGCTCAGTTATGCGGAGCAGAAAGAGCGTGCCAAGGCTGTCAGTCGCGCAGAGAAAGAACTGAAGGCGGCCGAAGCCGAAGTTGAGAAACTGGAAGCCGAGCTGAAGGAATATGAGGATAAGATTGCAGCCGGCGACGCTTCGGCAGAGACATTGGATGGCTACGCATCCGCGCAGCAGCGTCTCGATGAAGCAATGACGCGCTGGGAAACAGCCACCGAAGCACTCGACTCGCTGAAATAATTAAGCCGCAGAACATAAAATTTGCGGCTTGGAAGGTGCTACTCGTAAACGCGTTTGAACCAGTCAAGAGTTCGGTAGTAGCGGTTCTGCTCGTTGTCAGAACCGTCGTAAAGGTGCGTGCTTACGCACGACAGATTGTCTGCATCCCACGCATAGCCTGAGAAGTTCTTCTCCGACGCGGCATGATAGAGCACCAGATCGCTCAGTGCCAATCCGAGCTGTCGTGTCAACTCAGGGGCTCCGGTGGGATTATTGAGCGTCGCTATCTGAGAGAGATACTGCTTGAAATCGTAGAAACCAACTGCCATCTTCAAAATCGGGCGTGAGTAGTCGGTCAAATCTGTCTTATTGGGAAGTATGTCTCTGTTGCGCAATATCTCAGCCGAAACCTCCGCGAGACGTTCAATATTGTTCATTTGAAGGACAGCCACAGTCACTGCGAATCCGAAGTCATTGTAAGAGTCAAAGAACGATTGTGCGGCGCCCACCAGATTGCGGTCGCGTGAGAAAAGTTGCGGCAGAATCCGGCTGTAATCCATGCCGCCGCCATAGACCTCAGAAGCATAGCCGACAAATGTGCGGCACTTGTCGCGCAACTGATAGATTACCTCGATATTAGACATCAGGCAGCTGTCAAACCATATGGTATTGAACCGGTGGTCGGGAATGGCATCAGCCATGGCATCGATATTCATCCAATATTGCTTTCGCCTGTTGGTGCCATCGTATTCACCGCCAAAACTCTTGTGAATAACCTTGGCGGGTGATGTATTGCCGGAATATTGCCATGCCGAGCCGTGACCCCATAGAATGAGATCATAAGTGGCGTTGGGATACATGCCAAGGGCCTCTTCAATCACTTCGGCCATTCTGTCAGACTCAACAGTGAGTTTCTGCAGATCATATGGTTTTATCAGCTTGAAGTAATTGTCGACAAGCGCAATATCTTCTGCCCTGTCTGCGTCAAGTTGCCTGTCGCACGGCTGCACGAGATATAGACCTGCGCTCTGCCTGTCGGCGTCGGTCTTGTAGACTATAAGCTGGTTATGATTATCGGCGATTGCAGATATGCTATTGATCATCTCAACGGCGTCATCGGTAAAATCGCCGGATAAACTGCTGTTGTTGACTGCATAAACAATTATTGCGCGTGTCACCGATTCCGGTTCGACAACCGGATTGGGATCCGGGCCGTCATCGTTCGAACAAGCGCTGAGAAGAATTGCGGCTGCTGCAATAACAGTAAAATAAAATGTATATACACGTTTCATATCTATTTAAACGAAATCTGTCACAACATATTCTAATATGATGCCAAAATGAGTGCATATCTCCAATTCTTAGAGTTATTTTTGTTAAATTCACATTTAATTGTTAAATTTGCACACATAGCTCAATAGTATAAACCAAACGCAGATTTAATTGTTAAAAAATCATAACAACATTTAACCGTCGCCAATGAAGAAATCATTAATGTGGATGTTAACTGCAGTGATGGCAGTAACTTTTCTTGCACTGCTCTATTTTCAGATAATGTATCTTGAAAATATGGTGAAGATGCGCGACGAGCAGTTCAACGAGGGTGTTATGCGTTCGCTCAACACCACGTCGGAGTTTCTGGAGAAGGAGGAGACGTTATATTTTCTTGAACAGGATGTCAATATAATAGAGTCAAACTTCTACGACGGCTACGGCAACAACGAAACAGATCTTAAATATTCGGTAGAGAATTCAGACGGGTCGATTACAAACTACACATTGTCGTCAAACGTTGACACTCGGACAAGCCTTAACAGGTTGAAATTTCCATCAGCCACGCAAAATGTGGGAGCACGTTACGGCTCGATGCAAGAGGTGATACGCAGTCAGTATCTTTATCAGAAAGGTCTTCTCAATGAAGTGATACTCACCATTCTGCGCGATGCAAGCACACGCCCGGTAACGGAGCGTGCCGATTCTGCGACTATCCGCAACTGCTTGACTACAGAATTGGCAAACAATGGACTGACAGTTCCGTTTGTGTTTGCAGTTCTCAACCCGCGTAACGACATTGTCTACTCAACCGCCGGCTACACACCGAGTGCGAAGGAAGCATACAACATTCCGATATTCAACAACACCGACTCGAGCTATACTCTCAGTGTCGAGTTCCCGACAAAGAATACCTATATCTTCAAGTCAGTGCGGTTTATCATACCGACGTTGGCTTTCACGGTCATATTGCTTGTTATCTTTCTCTACACCCTCATACTCGCGTTTAGACAGAAGAATCTGGCTGAGATGAAAACCGATTTCATCAATAATATGACGCATGAGCTGAAGACTCCTATTTCTACCATATCGCTCGCCGGCCAGATGCTTAGCGACCCTTCGATACGTAAGTCGCCGGAGTCACTGAGCCACTTGTCGGACGTAATAGTCGACGAGTCAAAACGTCTACGGTTCCAAGTGGAGAAAGTGCTTCAGCTCTCTGTGCTCGACAAAGCCGGAAGCACTCTTAAATTTGCAGAGGTGAATGCCAATGCCATAATCTACAATGTGGTCAACACATTCAAGCTCAAAGTTGACAAGATGGGAGGCACACTCGAGGCAAACCTTGATGCAGATAACGCTGACGTGAATGTGGATGAGATGCAGTTTACCAATGTTATTTTCAACCTGCTCGACAATGCGCTGAAATATATGAAGGAGGATGAGGAGCCGCACCTGCGGATTACCACCACCGACAAGTCTAACGGTAAACTTGAAATCCGTGTGGCCGACAACGGCATCGGAATAAAGAAAGATGATGCCAAACACATATTCGAGAAGTTCTATAGAGTGTCGACCGGCAACCTGCACGATGTCAAAGGCTTCGGCCTCGGATTGGCGTATGTCAAGAAGATGATAACGGCATTCGGAGGCACCATAACGGTCGAAAGTGAGTTTGGTGTCGGCAGCACATTTATCATCACACTTCCGCTTGTAGAAGAAAATTAATTAACAATATTTAATTTCGATGAGGAATTATTCAATCTCAATTGTTAAGTAATTAAAAAGAACGGCAATCGCCGCACGAAATAATTTTTAAAATTAATAAAATACCATATAGATCATGGATGACAAACTAAAGATTCTGCTTTGTGAGGATGACGAAAACCTTGGAATGCTTCTGCGCGAGTTTTTGCAGGCCAAAGGTTTCAACGCTGATCTTTGCTCGGATGGCGACAAGGGTTACAAGACATTTCTCAAGGGGAAATATGACTTATGTGTACTCGATGTGATGATGCCTAAGAAAGATGGATTCACACTTGCACAGGAGATTCGTAACGTGAACAGCGACGTGCCAATCATATTCTTGACGGCCAAGAACATGAAAGAGGATATTCTTCAAGGCTTCAAATTAGGAGCCGATGACTACATCACCAAACCGTTCTCGATGGAAGAGCTTGTGAGTCGAATAAGCGCAATTCTGCGCCGAGTTCGCGGCAAGAAGGACAAAGAGGTGACTGTCTATAAAATAGGCAAGTATACTTTCGACACCCAGAAACAAACACTTATAGCCGATAACAAGACCCAGAAGCTCACTACAAAGGAGTCGGAGTTGCTTTCGCTTCTCTGCCAGCACATCAATGAGATTCTGGAACGCAACTATGCACTTAAGTCCATCTGGATTGATGACAATTATTTCAACGCTCGCAGCATGGATGTGTACATCACCAAACTTCGCAAACTTCTCAAAGATGATCCGTCAATCGAGATTATCAATATTCACGGCAAAGGCTACAAGCTTATCGCTCCTGAGGAAAACGAGTAAAGTTTATAGATAGAATTACGTATAAAAAATAAGATGATGCCAATCGGCATCATCTTATTTTTTTATTGTATGTACTCGCAGTATCAGTGCCTGCTCTTACTTGAAGAGGTACTGGCTTGAGATTGACTGTTTGTTGTGAATGCGGCGGATTGTATCGGCGAAAAGCTTTGCCACGGGGAGCACAGTAGCTTTCTGGTTGTCGCGGGTGTACGGGATTGAGTTTGTGAAGATAATCTCCGTAAGGCCGGACTCCTTGACGCGATCGGTGGCCGGGTCGCTCATCACTGCGTGGCTGCAGAGTGCGCGGACTGACTTCGCGCCGTTTTCGAGCAGCAGGTCGGCTGCTTTGGTGATGGTGCCGGCTGTATCAACGATATCGTCAACAAGAATCACATTCTTGTCTTTAACGTCGCCGATAACAGTCATGGTTGCAATTACATTGGCTTTGGCGCGTGTCTTATGACAGAGCACCAAGGGAACGTCAAAATATTTTGCATAAGAATTGGCTCTCTTGGCACCGCCGACATCGGGCGATGCAATCACCATGTCTTCGAGTTTAAGGCTTTCGATGTAAGGGATAAAGATTGACGAAGCGTAGAGATGGTCAACCGGAACGTTGAAGAATCCCTGAATCTGGTCGGCATGGAGGTCCATGGTGATCAGACGGTTGATTCCGGCAGCGCTCAACAGGTCTGCTACAAGTTTTGCGGCTATCGAAACTCTCGGCTTGTCCTTGCGGTCCTGACGGGCCCATCCGAAGTAAGGAACCACTGCAATCACCGACTCTGCGGAAGCACGTTTAGCGGCATCTACCATCAGAAGAAGTTCCATCAGATTCTCACACGATGGGAATGTAGACTGCACCAGATAGACCTGAGAGCCGCGGATTGACTCTTCGAATCCCACTTCAAACTCTCCATCGGCAAAACGTTCTTTCTTCATTTTGCCCAATTCAATGCCGAGTTCCTTGCAGATGCTCTCTCCGAGATAATAGGAGTTCTCACCGGCAAATACCTTAATCGGCGGAAGGCTGCTGTTCATAACCAGTATTTTGTATTAGGTTTGTCGAATGACATTCTAAACGCTTCCGGCTTGAAGCCGCGTTTATGACTACAAAATTAAAAATTTTATTCTTTAGCTACAAATTTTTGAAGAGGAATAATCAGAGCATCATAAGCACCGATCTCAAAAATTGCCGGTTTGCCACGCTCCACTTCAAACGAATGGTCGAGTCCCCAAAGCAGATCGGTTGTCTGGAAGATGCCTTCTTCAAGGCCAATCATGTCAAAAGCGAGATCAGGTATATTGACTCCGGCATGGCAGGCCGTGTCGCTGAAGTTGGCTATAACAAGAAGCACCTGCTCGTCAGTGTAGCGCAAAAATGCAAACTGGCGGTGAGGATTGAATTTGGGGTTGCGCAGGTTGACATACATCAGGTCGAAGAAGTTTCCGACGGCAATTGCCGGAGCCTCGTTGCAGAGCTTCAGAATGCGTGAATAGACGCTGCGGAGCCACTTCTCGTGCGGCGTGAGCAGTTCCAGATTGCATTCGCCATGATTGTACCAGCGCCGGATTGTGCTGTAACTCCAATAGTCGAAGATGGTAGACCGGTTGTTGTCACCTGCAAATCCTTCATTGTCGCGAGCCATCTCGCCGAGTTCCTGACCGTAATAAATCATGAACGGGCCTTTTGAAATCATGGAGCTGACTGCAAGATAAGGCACCACCTTGGCAGGGTTGTCGGCAAATTCGCGCGATGCGAACCTAACTTCATCGTGGTTCTCAAGGAAGTTGAGCATACGGTCTCCGATACCATCGACGGTCTGCCAGCAAGAAGTCAGCTGTGCGGCCGACTTGTTGTAGCGTTCGATGCCGACAAGGGTGTCGTAGAGGTTGACCTTGTCGTACAGGTAATCGAAGTGGCAATAGTCAAGGAACGGACGGTATGCTTCCACATCATAAATCTCACCTATAAAGATTACATCCGGATAATCCTTCTTGACGTTTGGAATTGCCCAATGCCAGAACTCACGTGGCACCATGAACACCATGTCGCAGCGGAACCCGTCGATACCCTTTGACGCCCAGAAGCGGAGCACGCTGAGCATCTTGAGCCATGTGTCGGGAATCGGGTCAAAATGTGTTGACCAGTTGCCCGGGTCGAAGCCGTAGTTCAGTTTTACAGTTTCGTACCAGTCGTTTTTATGACAGAACGCTGTGAAGCAGTCGTTGCCCGTAGCCTTAGCCGGAAATTCGACGTAAGCCTCAGTGCCCGGCTGTTCGAGACTGAAATCGGGTGCAAACTGCTGGTTGGTGATATAATAATAATTGTTGTCGGGCGCAAAAAATTTGGATATATCGTCGTTGGCACCGAAATCTTCGACACCTGCCGGTGCTACGTCCGAATGGTATACTCGTGCTGTGTGGTTGGGAACAAAGTCGATAATCAGCTTCAATCCTTCTTTGTGCGTACGGGTCACAAGATCTTCGAACTCCTTCATGCGGTTCTCGATCACCGTGGCAATTGCCGGAGCCACATCATAATAGTCCTTGATGGCGTAGGGCGATCCGGCCTGACCCTTGACAACATTCGGATTGTCTGCCGGAATGTTGCCAAATTTGGTCATGGTGGCCATTTCAATAATACCGGTCAACCATATGGTGTTCACACCCATATCCTTGAGTGAATTCAGAAGCTTGGGTGTAATCCGGTCCAGCTTGCCCGAACCGTTCTGTTCGTAAGTGCCACCGGGCACGCAATTGGCGTTGTCGTTGGTCAATATGCGCGGAAATGCCTGGTAGATTATAAGTTTCTCGTTCATATGTATAGTTGAGATAGATTATTTATTTTCAAAAATAGTTTCGAATGTGCGGCAAGCCGTCTCGTAGCCATGTTTTATAGCCTCGTCGAGCGAGGCAAGGTCAAACAGTCCACGTGTAGATAACTCACGGGGAGTGATTACATGGTCGCAAAGCTTAAGGTCAAGCGCAAGGTTTGCCTTCGTGCAGAGATGATAAGAGCGAAGCGCTATGTCGAGCAGAGATTCCTTGTATTTGTAATTTCTGTTGAGAGGTGAACAATTCGATCCGTAGAGCACATCGCAGTAGTCACGTATGGCCCAGGCCGGGAGATTATGGAGCACTCCCCCGTCGACATAATGCTGACCGGAAATCTTGACCGGACTGAACACAATCGGGATACTGCATGAAGCTACAACACGGGGAACGATCTCACCCTTGCTCCAGCCAACCTGGGTGCCACGGTCCAGATTTGTAGCGCATATCACAGTCGGCACATTCAAATCTTCGAGGAATTTAACCGGAAGCCATGAGTCGAGCAGATTTGCGAATTTGGTCAGTTTGAAGATACCATCTTTTGGTAAAGTCCATTCGCGGAATTCAGCAAACTTGTTCGTATCGGCGAAGCATTGACGAATGTCGAGCGGCGATAGACCTGCGGCATAAAGCACGCAGGCAATGGATCCGGCAGACACGCCTGAAATCACATCCGGCTTGATTTGGAATTTCTCCATGGCCATCATCACGCCTATATGCGAAAAGCCGCGGGCGCCACCTCCGCTGAACGCAAAGCCCAGAGAGTTGCGCCGACGCTGCGTCAGCTTGTCAAATATACCTTCTATATCAATTGCTCTCAAAATAGTTGTTGTTTAGAGTTGAATGTCTTGTTTAAATGCATTTATTGCCTTCAAGTTTGAAATCAGCATTTCAGTAAATCAGGGCAAATTACTTGACTGCCTTTTTGCGTTTCTTTTTTTTCAAGAATGTGAAAGGATCGTTGAAATCCTTGCGATACACTACTCCTATGCCCTGAGTGGTGAGTGATGATTTGAGGTAATATGATGCATCATTGAAGTGATTATAAGCTTTTAGTCTCAGTTTGCCATCGCGTGTGAGCAGATATTCAATATCGAAATCACCGATAAATGTGGTCTGCGATGTGGATTTGTCGCGGTAACCAAGATTACCATTGATTAAAAGTCGGTTATCAAACAGGCTTGAAGACAGCGCGACGTCAAATCCCATGTCAGACAGGTCGCTGCGTTCGGATTTGAACGTCGGCGACAGCGAGAATTTATCTGTCAGAGAGCTCATCATGTTCTGTATTTGCGACGAAAGAGTGGATGATGCCACCGATGCAAGTTCTCCACCCTGGTCTCCCCCTGAATATTCAGGAGTGTAGAAGCGGTTGAGCGCCAGAAGATATATCACCTGACGGTTGAGCATATCTTCGGTAGAAATGATGCTGCGCACCTTGCGCTCGGCTTCCGGATTGATGGTTGGAAGTCTCAGATCGAAGTTAATATCGGGAGACTGGATGTCACCTGTAACCTTAAGGAGCGCATCGACCGGAACTGAGGTGCGGTTCAGGTCACCATCGTTCTTGAACGACTGATCGAGGTCGGTCAGATTTGTATTTACACGATATGCTGCCACGATGTCGAGGATTCCTGACTCCGGATCACCGTTGAACGATATACTGCTCCCCTTCTCGATTTTGAAATTTTTGAGAATCAGATCTTGCAGACTGAAATTATAGTCGCCACGGTCGAGGGTGTACTTGCCGTAGAGCGTCATCTCATCGGAGTCGGTTGAGTATCGCATCTGAAGTGCGCCCGAGCCCACGGCCCTTATTTTGTCACCTGCGGTCGGATCCATCACTATGACGAGATTAGCGTCACGTGTCACATCAACGGCCATATTGAGAGTGAAGATGTCGCGTCGCTCGAAATCGGCGGTGCGGTTGCTACGCGCAAATTTCTCTTCGAAAGTCTCATTCTTTTCAATTTCGGGTTCAAGCTCCTCTTTGCGCCTGTCGGAGAATGACAGGAACGCATATTCAGAGGCGGTCTGAGTCTCGTCAAGCACAAATGTAAACTGCGAACCGGGGGCTGTCGATGCGTTGATGTCAAGGAGTATCCGGCCGGGCAATCCGTTGAGACTTGCATTTCCGTTTACAAAGATGTGACCTGACCAACGTTCCCCATGACGTTGCTGAACGTCGTAGGCCAAGAGCTTGCGAGCATCTTTCAGCCTGAATCTGAACTGCGGATCTTTCAAGAACTTATGTGTCACTTCTCCTGCAAATAAGCCTGAATTTCCATACTTGTCATATAGTCTGAGCTCCGGTATGCGAATCAGACCGGGTTCGAAGATGACAGAATCGGATGCGCTGTACTCTACGTTTGTATAGTCCACGCGCATTGTCAAAGTGTCGGCAAGGACTTTGCCGGTCAGGTCGATATCTGAGAATGTCCCGAAGAGTTTGACATGGCCGGTGGCTTTACCTCTAATGTCAGATGTGAAGCCGCTTACAAATGGTTTGAGGAATTCGATATTCAGTTTATGGGCATCGAAATCGAACGACAGTGAATCGCGGGTCACATACACGCCGCCACGGACTGTGGCAGCTGCATTTTCTGCGCCCGTGATGTCTGCATTGATAGCAACGAGTCCTTGGTTATTGTCCCAATGACTCTCGAGTTGGCCGTCGCCAAGCACACTGCCATTATAAGCAAGGTTCTTCACGAAGAGACCATTGGTCTGAGCTATAGGAGTGCCGTTGAATATGTTGCTCATATGGGCTGTGCCCGTTGCGATACCGCCAAAGTTGACATGGTTGATATTGAGGATATTAAATAAATATTCCAGGTCGATTCCGGCCAGACGGACCTCTATCACGTCGAGAGGATTCTGAGATGCACGGCCTCCTATTGTGATGAACTGCAGGTCGTGTGCGATTCGGATGGTGCTTGCGGTCAGGGTCTTATCGGCGAAGTGCACCACCGCCGGCGATATCGTCCAGTCTGCATTGTTGATTTTAAATTTCGAATCGTTGATGATAGCAGTCACTGCGAGTTTGTGATCATAAGATCGCTTCGACAGGTCCACTCCTACATTTATATTACCACGATTATCCGAATTAATGACCATGGTCCAGCCGAGAACGGTGTCTATATGATTGTTGAGAAGCGACATATCGAGATTGACAGATGCACGGTCATTCTTCAGAGGGTAGTCGGTTTTTACATTAACCGTCATGGGTGAACCATGTGTGGCCGAAACAGCAATAAGGGTCGATTTAATCAGTTTGTTTTTACCCTGAATCAAGTATGGGGCATCGACCGACAGGTTCATTGATTGTGCAGACCCGTCAATTTCAGCAATGATTTTGACAGGCACTCCGGGACGCATGGGGGCTTTCAGAATCTGGAACAGTTCTTCAGACGGCTGTACGCTTAAATTTACGTTTGCGTATTGACCGTTGGCATCTACATTGTTTGCCGGACTAACAATCGAGGACAGATTCTCAGCTATAAGATTACACACCACACCCACCATTGCAGTTGGCTTGAAGTCGCCGTTGGCGGTTAGCTTTATATGGTCTGAGTCAAGTGTGTAGTTTGTCAGGGTTTCATCTCTGCTGCCTGTGAGAGATATATGATTGATGCGTATATGTTTTTGAGCTGAAATCTCAACGTCATTAATTTCTAATGTTCCGGTCAGATTGTCTACATTGTTTCCTGATATATTGGCTGCTATGTCTGCACGTACGAATTCTCCGGGGCAGAATTTATTGACACCGAACGCCGCAGGTTGAATGCATCCTATATTAGTCTTGATATCAAATTCGCTGGCTTCATTATCAAGAGTGCAGACGATGTCAGCCACAAGCTGGGCGAACTCGTTATCGACAGAGGCTTTACCCTCGACATGTTTGCCTGATTTGGAAGCCTCTAACTGAATATTGGCAATATGGTTGCCATTGAATTCCACGAATGGAATGACGGCATTTATTCTGCCATCTGCATTTTTGGCTTGCAGAGAAAATTCGCCATCCGCTTCGATAGCCACGGCACCGAGCTGCTGATTGTTCAATACTTTACCGACGTTGAACGATTCGGTTTTTAATAACAGCTGCGAGGCTTGGAGCCGTGAATTCTCCCAGCAGAGATCTCCGCTGAATGAGAGTTGTCCGGCATCGCTGTTGATGCTTGCCATAGCCTCTGCAGTAGCCTCTGCCAAATCAAATTCTGCTTTTGCATCAAGATTGACGGAGCCCAATGCCGAGATTATATTCGTTATACTCTCAGGTAGAGATGCAAAGGCGGAACAAGCCTTGTTGATGTATTCTTCAGACAAATTGAGTGTTAAATTCTCAAATGAACCTTTCGCTGATTTCGCTGAAGTCAATCCTGAAATTTCTCCTGTTGCATCTACATTGACATCTCCATTTCTGTCGTAGAATTTGAATTCTGAGATTTGCAATTTGTCGGACGAGCCTTCGGCATTCAGATTTAAATAGAAAGGTGTGTCAAAGGTTATGAGTTGAGGCATTAAAGTTGCGAAATCTGCCGGATAGATAGGTGAAGCTTCTATTGTCAGAGACCGCTTTCCCCTCATAAAGGCCGGCAATATGTCAGAATAACCGTTTATATTCAGTTTTTGATCTGAGACTTTGATGGTTGAACTTCCAACCTTGACTCTTAAATCTGACAATGAAATCAGTTTTTCGGAAATCTGAGCCCTTAGAGAAAGAGACCTTAGATTAAGTCCGGAGCGCTCTACAAACGTGAGGCGGCGCAAATCGACTTCGATGTTATTGTTGGAAATTTCGGGCAGAGTAACATCGGCATTAAGAGCGTACAATTCCAGATGATTAAAATCCAATTTATTCGGATTCTCTAATCTTGGAATGTACGTTCTGTTAAAACCGATATTTGATTTGCGAATCACGACATTGTTCAGTGCCAGATTGAATTTGGTCTTCTTCTTATTCTGTTTCGGTTTGAAAGCATCAAGCAGGAACTGAATATTAAGTGGACCGCCCGGCGCGGACTGTTCGATTTTGGCATTGAGGCCGATAATTTCGGCATAAGCAATATTTATTTCCCTATGAAGCAAAAGTGGCCAGAATTCAATACCGGCTCCTATACGCCCTACGGATATGCACCTCTGACCTTGCGGATTAAAAATACTTACGCCATGCAGGCGCAATTCGTTGAAAGGAACAATCTCCAATTCTTTGATACTCACATTGGATTTCAAAAAATTGGATAGTTCGGTCTCTGCTACGGTTTTGATTTTAGACTGGACCGACGGAACGGAGAGAGCGATATATACAGATACAAAAAGTGCAATCACTACAATAACTGCGGCGAGAAGCACATTTCTGATTACCTTATAAATCGACTTCGTGACTGACATCTGAAAAAAGTAAATACAAAAGTAGCGAAAATCTGCGAGATTTTCAAATCAAAGTGACTATTGCAGGCTATGTAGAGTCAACTGGCAACTGCAAAATTAAGCAATCCTTCTGAAGAACTCAATTTTAGGGGTTAAAACCTCAATTTTTTATTATTTCTTGTCTTGAAAGTCACTGCGTCACCCTAATGTCAAGGTATTTATCTCAGATCCTCCTTATGCAAAGTAATAATAGGGATGGGTGGCATACGCGGGCATAATAATCGTAAGCGATTATTATACGCTGATTTTTAGCTGATTGGCGCGGATTTCTTCTTTGTATCAGTGGACACTCGACTGGACAACATGCCGCCGATGCAACTGCCGTTGCATTGGGCGGAAGGCACGCGGAGTAACAGCGCAATGCTAAACCGCTTTGTTTGTACCGGATGGTGAACCTGTATATCCGCTTTCCATCTGCTCAATGCATCGAAAGATGCATCGGCGTACGCGAAGTATGTCGTAGTGGCAGATCACAAGAAATCCGCGTTAACCCGCTAAAAATCCGCGCAGCATGAATCGCTTGCGATTCTAATGCCCGCGTATGCCTGTAATCCTTGAAACTCATGATTGCGTCACCGTAAATCATTCCAGATCACGACTAAGTTGTTGAGTTTAAATTGTGATTAATAGTTGATGTAAAAAATAACGAAGTCGGGGAGATTTTCAAATCAAAGTGACTATTGCAGGCTATTGGGTAAGACTCAACAATAGGAAATCACCCCGACGTGTGGTAGCGTCGGGGTGATTTGTATTATGATTTATGGTCTTGTATCACTGAGAGTGCGTTTCTTAGAATTAGAAATGAACTCCGAA
>N._albigula_661_foregut__coassemble_50_pt1 | contig 14794 bp, 8 predicted proteins | sample N__albigula_661_foregut__metabat2_high_PE_002 | metagenome-assembled genome bin N
CAGTAGAGAATGGCAGGATACTTCTTGTTCGGGTCGAAATCGGGAGGAAGAATCTCCCAGCAGGTCATCATCTCACCGTTCGATGTCGGAATGACAACCTTGCGGACATCGCCAAATTTAATCTGGTCCATCAGGTCTTTGTTGACGGCGGTCAACTGCTTGGCCTCGGGCTGACCCTTGGTCACGCAGAACACATCGTTCGGTTCACGCATCGAGTGGCGGATTGCAATGGCCTGTGTGTCAGAAATAGGCTGTACAGAAGAGTAGTCATACTGTCCGGCTGCCACAGTGTCGATGGCGCATGTGTTGACGTCAATCGAGAAAACAGGCTCGGTGCCCTGATAGTAACCGGCAAACCAGATTGATTTACCATCTTTTGTCCATGCTATCTGCTCGGGCCAGTAGTCCCAGTTTTCGGTCAGGTCGCGCACGCCGCCCGATGTCATGTCCATCACCATCAGACGCTTCTTGTCGCTCTCATACTTGGCTGTCGGCATTGACAACCATGCCAACAGTTTGCCGTCGGGCGAGAAGACAGGATCGGTATCGTAGCCCGGATACTCCGCACCGGGAGTCAGTTCCTTGGTCTCGCCGCTCTCCAAAGTGTATTGGTACAGATTAGAGTCAGTCGAGAAAACATAGTCCTGGCCTTTCAGTTTGCGGCTAACATAGACAAGACTCTTGCCGTCGGGTGCCCATGCGAACGACTCAGCACCGCCAAACGGGCGCATCGGGCATTCGTATGGCTCGCCGGCCATGATGTCTTTGCCGTCGGAAATTTCGTCGCCGAATTCAGCCACAAACGGGTGGGGAATCTGTGTTACCCACTCGTCCCAATGCTTGTAGCCTAGGTCGTCGATTACGCGGCCTGTGGTCTTGGGGAGACCTTCGAACAGCGTGCTGTCCTTGTCGAATGCGTCTATCGGCGAGGCGTAAACCACATGCTTCTCGTCGGGGCTGATCTTGAAGCACTCCACACCGTTCTCAAGTTTGGTGAGTCTTTTCTCCGAAGAGCCATCGGTATTGATGCGGAAAATCTGGGTTTTCTTTGTGTCATCGTCGGTGCGCAGGAACGCAAGGCTCTTGCCATCGGCGAGCCACTGCAGGTTGCTCTCAGAAGCGGCAGTCTTGGTGAGTCGCTTCATGTCGCTGCCATCGGAGTTGATGGTGTAAATCTCAGAGTTGCCTTTGTTTTCCTCGATGTCCTCGTAGGTAAGTGTGAAGGCGATAGTCTTGCCATCGGGCGATGCAACAGCCTCGCCGAGACGACCGAAGCTCTCAAGCACTTCGGGAGTCAGCATGCCATTTTCTACCTTGACTTCAGGCTTCTCTATGATTTTGGCTTTGTCGCCTGATTTCTCCGAACAGCCCGCGGCCGCCAGAGGCAATAACATTGCACACATCTTAAATCCTGTTTTGTTCATGACTTAGTGTTTTTGGTATTTTTTTGGTTTCTGTTTATTTTCTCGCGTATGGAATTTCTGTTTGCCTGTTGGTGTATATCCGGGATTAGATGGATATAGAGCCTGAATCAGATCCTGTCGGTTCATCTTGCGCAATTCGGCCAGAATCGACTGCCGGGCCTCAGGCTTGTACCAGAAGAAGAACTGGCGTTGTGCTAACTTCTGCTTCTCGGAGCGTGCGGTGTAAACCTTCTCGCCTGTGTAGGGATGGTAGCCGGTGTAATAAATCTCTGTGGCTACGGTCATAGGTGTAGGTGTAAAATCCTGCACTTGTTCAAGATGAAAATTCAAATCTTTAGTGATTGCGGCGAGTTCGGCCATATTTTCTTCGGTGCATGCCGGGTGCGAGGATATGAAGTAGGGTATCAGCTGCTGGCGCAGTCCGGCATCGGCATTGACCTTGTCGAAGATGCGTTTGAACTTGCGGAACTGATCAAAACCCGGTTTGCGCATACAGTTCAGCACTTGATCGGACGTATGCTCCGGGGCTACCTTGAGTCTGCCGCTTACATGGTCGGTTATCAGTTCGCGCAGATACCTGCGATTGGTCTCTTCGATCTGCGGATTTCCGCTGTGAGCCATTGCCAGATCGTAGCGCACGCCGCTGCCGATAAACGATTTCTTGACACCGGGCAGTGCATCGACGGCGTGGTAGACATCGAGCAGAGCATTGTGATTGTTGTCGAGATTCTTGCAGGGCGCCGGGTGCAGACATGAGGGACGGGCGCATTTGCGGCAGATATTTTTATCGAGACCACCCATGGCGTACATATTGGCCGACGGGCCGCCGAGGTCGGAGATGTAACCTTTAAAGTCTTCCATCTCGGTCACTTTGCGGGCCTCGCGCACAATCGAGTCTTTTGACCGTGAGGCGATAAATTTGCCCTGATGTGCAGATATGGTGCAGAATGCGCAGCCACCGAAGCAGCCACGGTGCATGTTGACCGAATGGCGTATCATCTCGTAGGCAGGTATGGTTTTACCTTTGTAGCGTGGATGTGGCACGCGGGTATAGGGTAGGTCGAACGACGCGTCGATTTCGGCGGTGGTCATTGGGGGGAGCATCGGATTTATCTTCACCATCTTCCCCCGGGCACTCTGCCATATCACCGCGCCGCTGTACTTGTTCGACTCCTCTTCTACATGGCGGAAGTTAAGTGCCTGAAGTTTTTTGTTTTTCATGCACTCTTCGAAGCTGTGCAGCACTATGTCGCCTTCGACAGGAGTGCCGCCGGTGATAAACGCCGTCTGGCCGAGGTCGCGGATTTCGGCAATCTTCTCGCCGGCGTCGATGCGCCGGGCGAGTTCGGTGGTGGTACGTTCGCCCATGCCGTAGATTACCATATCGACGGGCGCGTCGAGAAGTATCGACGGCCTCAGACGATCCTCCCAGTAGTCGTAGTGGGCCACTCGACGCAGCGATGCCTCGATGCCGCCTGCCACTACGGGCACGTCGGGCCATATCTCCTTAAGAATTCTGGAATATACTATGGTCGGCATGTCAGGACGCATGCCATGTTTGCCACCGGCCGTATATGCGTCATCGTGGCGCAGACGGCGGTTGGCAGTATAATGGTTCACCATCGAATCCATGGCACCTGCCGATATGCCGAAGAACAGACGTGGGCGTCCAAGTTTCTTGAAGTCGCGCAGGTCATCGCGCCAGTTGGGCTGCGGCACTATGGCCACGCGATAGCCGGCACGCTGCAACGTGCGCCCTATCACGGCGGCACCGAACGACGGGTGGTCTACGTATGCGTCACCCGAAAAGAGAATCACGTCGGCCTGTTCCCAGCCGAGTGCACGCATCTCGTCGAGCGAGGTGGGCAGAAAGTCAGTCTTTTGGTACTTCATTTGATTCCTTTTGAAGTGTTGCTTTATAGTCCTGGAGCATAAGGAGCTCGTCGCGAAGCTGTGCCGCCTCGATGAAGTCGGTGCGTTTGGCTGCAGCAATCATGTCGCGCTGCACCTTCTCGATACGCACGTCAATCTCCGACATGCTCATATATTCGATTACCGGATCCGCAGCTACAGTCACCGAGTGTTCCTCTTCGATATATGGACGCGGTTTGCGCTCGGCAGCCGGTGCCGAAGGTTTGGCACGTCCCGTTGCCGTCTTCGCCGCGGTCGGCCGGGTTTGACGGTCGGCCTGTTTGTTCTTGCCCTCGTAAAGTTCCACAAGGTCGTTGCCGGCCTTCTTTACGATAGGTGTAGGTGTGATGCCATGCTCCATATTGTAGGCCATCTGTTTGAGACGTCGGCGCTCGGTCTCATCGATGGTGCGTTGCATCGAGTCGGTAATCTTGTCAGCGTACATTATCACCTTGCCATGCACGTTGCGCGCGGCGCGTCCCGCAGTCTGGGTCAGACTGCGGTGGTTGCGCAGAAAGCCCTCTTTGTCGGCATCGAGAATAGCCACGAGGCTCACCTGAGGCAGGTCGAGACCTTCGCGAAGCAGGTTGACACCAATCAGCACGTCGTAGACACCACTGCGCAGGTCTTCAAGAATGCGTATACGCTCAAGTGTGTCGACATCGCTGTGGATATAGGCGCACTTTACACCCCACTTGGACAAGTGTGCGTTAAGTTCCTCGGCCATACGCTTGGTGAGTGTTGTCACCAAAGTGCGCTCGCCGGCTTCGATGCGCAGATTGATCTGCTCCATCAGGTCGTCAATCTGGTTGAGCGTCGGTTTTACCTCTATTTCGGGGTCAAGAAGGCCTGTAGGGCGGATTATCTGCTCGGTGAACACACCTTCGGTCATCTGCATCTCATAGTCGCCGGGAGTAGCGCTGACATAAATCACCTGCGGAGTGAGACGCTCGAACTCCTCGAATTTGAGGGGTCGGTTGTCAATGGCTGCCGGCAGACGGAAACCATATTCCACCAGGTTCATCTTGCGCGACAGGTCGCCGCCGTTCATGCCGCGAATCTGCGGCAGCGTCACGTGGCTCTCGTCGACAATGGTCAGGAAGTCCTTGGGGAAGTAGTCGAGCAGACAGAATGGCCGCATGCCCGGTTCGCGTCCGTCAAAGTATCGCGAGTAGTTCTCTATGCCGCTGCAGTGCCCCAACTCTTTGATCATCTCCAAGTCGTAGCTGACACGTTCGCGCAGACGCTCGGCCTCAAGCACGCGTCCTTCACGCTGAAAGAAGTCGCATTGCGCACCTAAGTCAAGGGCTATCTGATCCACGGCACGCATGGTGCGCTCCTTGCTCGAAACGAAGATGTTGGCCGGATATATGTTGAATCCCTCCAGATCTGTTATCGGCATGCCCGACTGAGGGTCGATGGTCTGTATCTTTTCGATTTCATCGCCCCAGAACAGCACGCGCAGCTGTATCTCCTCGAACGAGAGCATGATGTCGACAGTGTCGCCCTTGACGCGGAACTGTCCGCGCATCAGGTCTGCTTCGGTGCGGCAGTAGAGTGAATCGACGAGCTTGCGGAGAAACGCGTTGCGCTCTATGCGGTCGCCTACGTTAATCCGGATCACGGTCTGGGCGAAGTCTTCAGGATTGCCCATGCCGTAGATGCAGCTCACCGACGAGACCACAACCACGTCGCGGCGCCCCGACAGCAGAGCCGCTGCCGTGGAGAGCCTCAATTTGTCTATCTGCTCGTTGATGGCCAGATCTTTCTCGATATATTTGTCCGAACCCGGTATGTAGGCTTCAGGCTGATAATAGTCATAGTAGCTCACGAAGTACTGCACGGAATTCTCCGGAAAGAAGTTCTTGAATTCCGAATAGAGCTGGGCGGCCAGCGTCTTGTTGTGCGAGAGTATCAGCGTGGGACGTTGCACTTTCTGAATCACGTTGGCCATGGTGAATGTCTTACCCGAACCGGTGACGCCGAGCAGTGTCTGATGGGGGAGACCTTCGTTGACTCCCTTGACAAGTTCGGCGATTGCTTCCGGCTGGTCGCCGGTCGGCATATATTCTGAAGTAAGTTTAAAATCCATAATCTGCAAAGATAATTAATTACCGGACACGAATCAAATTATTCGCCAAACTTTGTTACAAAAATTAAAAAGGTGCGCCGCGAGTTGCGGTGCACCTTTTATGGAGGGTTAATATATTTTTATCAGTTTTTGAAGATGAGTTCGTCATCCTTGCGGTCGATGGTGATGGGGTGCTCTCGGTCTACCTTCTGCGACAGAATGTCTTTCGACAACTGGTTGAGCACCATACGCTGGATGGTACGCTTCACTGGTCGTGCACCGAATTCGGGATCGTAGCCGTCGTCGGCCAACAGGTCGAGTGCCTCTTTGGTGACGTTGAGCGTGATGCCGTTAGATGCCAGCATCTTCTGAACACTCTTGACCTGAATGTTGACTATATCCAGGATTTCTTTGCGGTCGAGAGGCGTGAACATGACAGTCTCATCGATACGGTTCAGGAACTCGGGACGGATTATCTGTTTCAAACGGTCCATTACGTCCTGCTTGGTAGTGGTGACAATATTCTCCTTCTCAGCTTCAGTCTTATCATTATAATTCTGGAAGTTCTCGCGGATAATGTCACTACCCATATTCGAGGTCATAATGATAATAGTGTTCTTGAAGTTGATGAAACGGCCCTTGTTGTCGGTGAGTCGTCCATCGTCGAGCACCTGAAGCAGAATGTTGAACACATCCGGATTGGCTTTCTCGATTTCATCAAAGAGCACAACAGAGTATGGTTTACGTCTTACAGCCTCGGTGAGCTGGCCGCCCTCTTCATAGCCGACATATCCCGGAGGCGCACCGACGAGACGGCTCACACTGTGTTTCTCCATATATTCCGACATGTCGATACGGGTCATCATGTCCTCGTCGTCAAACAGATATTCCGCCAAAGCCTTGGCAAGCTCAGTCTTACCGACACCGGTGGTGCCGAGAAAGATGAACGAACCGATGGGTCGGCGCGGGTCGTTCAGACCGGCACGTGACCGGCGCACGGCATCCGACACAGCGCGGATGGCGTCTTCCTGACCTACGACGCGGTGATGCAACTCTTCTTCGAGATGGAGAAGTTTCTCCTTCTCGCTCTGCGCCATCTTCTTGACAGGAATGCCGGTCCAGCGGCTTACTACTTCGGCTATGTCTTCGGCATCGACCTCCTCTTTGATCATCGCACCTTCGCCCTGAAGCTGTTTGAGCCGCTCCTGGATCTCTATGTTCTCCTGCTCTTTCTGTTTGATTTTAGAATAGCGTATTTCGGCAACCTTTGCGTAGTCACCCTCGCGCTCGGCGCGCTCGGCTTCATAGTTCAGCTGCTCGATGTCAATCTTGTTCTGCTGAATACGGTTGATTTCGTTCTTCTCGGCCTGCCATTTGGCGCGGAGCGATTTCTCGGTGTCGCGCAGGTTGGCGAGGTCTTCGTCAATCTCTTTCAGCTTGTAGTCATCCTTTTCGCGCTTTATGGCCTCGCGTTCGATTTCGAGTTGCTTGATTTTGCGCGACGCTTCGTCGAGAGCCTGAGGCTGCGAGTCCATCTCAAGGCGCAGCTTCGAAGCAGCCTCGTCGATGAGGTCGATAGCCTTGTCGGGCAGGAATCGGTCGGTGATGTACCGTACCGACAGCTGCACGGCGGCGATTATGGCCTCATCTTTGATGCGGACTTTATGGTGGTTCTCATATCTCTCTTTCAAGCCACGCAGAATCGATATGGCTGACATTTCGTCAGGCTCGTCAACCATGACTTTCTGGAATCGACGTTCGAGAGCCTTGTCTTTCTCGAAATATTTCTGGTATTCGTCGAGTGTCGTTGCTCCAATCGAGCGGAGTTCACCACGGGCCAATGCCGGTTTCAGAATGTTGGCGGCATCCATAGCGCCCTCACCCTTGCCTGCGCCAACGAGTGTGTGGATTTCATCGATAAACAGGATGATTTCTCCGTCGCTTTTTGTCACTTCGTTGACGATGGCTTTGAGTCGTTCCTCAAATTCACCTTTATATTTGGCGCCTGCTACCAGCGCACCCATGTCGAGTGAGTAAATCTGTTTGGATTTCAAGTTCTCGGGCACGTCACCACGCACTATTCGCATAGCCAGACCTTCGGCTATGGCAGTCTTGCCTGTGCCGGGTTCGCCGACCAGCATCGGGTTGTTCTTGGTGCGTCGCGACAGAATCTGCAACACGCGGCGTATCTCCTCGTCACGGCCAATCACCGGGTCGAGTTTGCCGTTGCGTGCACGGTCGTTGAGGTTGATGGCGTATTTGCTCAGCGACTGGTAGGTCTCTTCGGCACTCTGATCCTTGACTGTGTTGCCTTTGCGCAACTCCTGGATGGCAGCCTTGAGTCCTTTCTCGTCGATGCCGTTATCTTTCAGTATCTGCGAGGCTTTCGACTTGGACAGGAAAATTCCCATCAGCATGGCCTCGACCGACACATATTCATCGCCCACCGACTTGGAGAAGTCGATGGCCTTCTGGAGTGCGTCGTTCGATTCGCGGCTCAGATAAACATCGCCGCCGCTGACCTTTGGAAGAGTCTGGATGGTCTGCTCAACTCCCATCTTGACACCGTTGAGATTGGCGCCCATCTTCTGGAAGATGAAGTTGACAATCGTCTCGCCCTCGCTTATGATAGCTTTCAGCAGGTGCACAGGCTCAATCTGCTGCTGTCCCGCCTGTTTGGCGTAGTCGATAGCTTTCTGAACTACCTCTTGCGACTTGATTGTAAAATTGTTAAAATTCATAGTATCTGTTGGTTTGTTTTCTTATTTCTATCGTATGTCTGTATAATTTACTGTGGTTGTATGTACTTATCATCATACATTTGACATTATAACAATTGAGCCAACCGATAGTTTGACCTAAGTGCCTTAGCCATGTTTTTTCATGTGTCGCAATTTTCTGTCATGCTGATTTTGGCCACGTCTTGTACTTGTCTGTAGATTTTTATTGGAAAGATTATTGATTTTTTGACAATATTTCTTAATTTTGTAGCAACAAACGGGGAAACCATCGAAAACACAATATCCGCCAATCAGACGCGCGTGAGATCTGATATTTATCACCATGAAACCAGGCACAAGTAAATACCTTGTCTTATTAGCACACATCGGAGCTTTCATCACAGCTGCCGCATGGGGTACTTCGTTTTTGAGTTCAAAAATCCTGATGGAAAGCGGAGGATTCACTCCTGTCGAAATGTATTTTTATAGATTTCTGGCGGCTTATCTGATTCTGCTTTGTTTCACATTTAAAAATATTATATCGAAATCGTGGCGCGATGAGCTGACATTTTTGTTGTGTGGTGTATGCGCCGGTTCGTTATATTTCATTACGGAGAATTATGCTCTAAAATACACCACTACGGGTAATGTGTCTCTGCTTGCATCGCTGAGTCCGATATTCACAACCATATTGGTCGCTGTCATGTATCGTCAACGCGTACAGACTGGTGTGATGATTGGATCTGTAATCGCATTTTTGGGAGCAGGCTGCATCATATTCAGTCACGGTGAGTCATTGGAATTCAATCCGGTGGGCGATTTACTGGCAATGTCGGCCGCAGTGTCATGGGCTGTTTACACTGTAGCTATCAAGCGGGTTCTTCCGCTATACAACGGTTTCTTTGTGACCCGTAAGCTTTTCTTCTATGGTGTGTTGACTTCACTGCCGATGCTCCTGTTTCAGCAAGAACCTACACATCTCGCGACTTTGTTTGACCTGGGTCAGCCGAAGTATCTGCTGAATTTCCTGTTCCTTGTCCTGATGTGTTCTTTGGTAGCATATCTGATATGGAACGAAGTGATGCGAATCTTGGGCCCGGTCACAACCAACAACTACCTATATCTCCAGCCGTTGGTGACAATGGTTGCTGCATTCATATTCCTGGGCGAGAATATTTATCTGCCGGGCTATGTGGGTTGCGCTCTCATTATCGGAGGACTCATATATTCCGACAAGTGCCCAACGGGCAGGCTTATTCGAAGGTAGCCAGAGAGTCCCGGTTCCGATGGAATGTGAACACAACTCTCCTTGCAAATGTTACTTTAATACATATCGATGTATAAATTTGTAATTTTATGGCAAAAGTAACATTTCAGGGAAGTCCCATGAGTACAGTGGGTGAACTTCCGACAATCGGTGCGCAGGCTCCCGAGTTTATAGTGACCGGTCAGGCACTCAACGATATCAAACTTTCAGATTTTAAAGGCAAAAGGGTAGTTCTTAATATATTCCCGAGTCTCGATACGGATGTATGCGCCGCTTCTGTGCGCAGGTTCAATATTGAGGTCTCCGAACTTCCTGACACGGTGGTGCTGTGTGTGTCGATGGACCTGCCGTTTGCAGCACATCGTTTCTGCACGGTCAACAATATCAAAAACGTTATGACCGGTTCCGGCTTCCGTTCAGATTTCGGAAAGGCCTATGGCATTGAATTGACCGATGGACTCTTGCGTGGTCTGTATGCAAGGGCACTCGTGGTTATCGACCGCGACGGCAAAGTTATCGGCACCGAACTTGTGGAGGAAATCACAAGCGAACCCGACTACGAACTCGCCAAAAAACTTTTGGCGTAACAGACCCAGCCCGTATCGATAATCTTCCACGCGATAATTATTCCACACGTGTAGATTATTCCACATGTGTTTGTAGAATCGCGGCATTGCCGCGATGTCGAAGCATTGGTAACTTCTCGTCTGAATAATACCATAGTCTTCGACATCGCGGCAGTGCCGCGATTCTACATTTAAGAGCGTCTTATTGGAAACGCGCTCTTAATATATTATGCATGATACATTACGCATGTTACATTATGCCTGCGTAGGTCAGTAATAATTTGCGGATTGGCGCGTTATAAGTAAGGTTTGAATTTTTAGTTTTAAATGAAAAGATCAGAAGACTCATTACAGGAACTGCTTGGGGCAATACCCGAAGAAGTGAAGTTGCGGACCAAACTGTCAGTATCGATTGCCAACCGCATAGAATCGTTGATGCGCGACAAGGGAATGAGCAAGAAGCAGTTTGCCGAGGCACTTGGCCGACGCCCGAGCGAAGTGACCAAGTGGCTCAGTGGTGAGCATAACTTCACCATCGCCACTCTTTCGCGCCTGTCGGCATTTTTCGGAGAACCCATCATAGCAGTCGCCCAGTCCGCTGACATCTGATGACATAAATTATATGATTTGCGGCCTTAATTGATTCTCATTGTGGCTGAATTGCAGAGTTGCGCAGCGGCCCGTCGCGACGCAGCGAATGAACTTCGATGCCGAGAGAGTCGGCTTCTGACAAGATTTGATTCTCGCGATCGCGTCGGATGTTGGAGTGAATTATCAACCGGTCATATTCATACCTGTCATTGATATCAGTAATGTTGACTTTGCAGCCGCTCGAAAGAAGTATATAATCATATTTCTCAGTGCCATTATCCATTTCGGATGTCGATGGAAACGCATCGAGAACAAGAATCTTCTTGTTGGCAAATTTGAATTCCGAAACGGCTCCACGTGTAATTCTTTGTTCCTGCTCGCGGCCACTGCGGTCACGGCACAGAATCTTGATTTCAGAGGCTTGGCGCTGTATGATAAAATCTTCGCGCGCGGCTCTGAGTGTAAATGAAACAGAACAGAGAAACCCGACAAACACTCCGGCACAACTCCAGGCCATCAGCTTTGTGCGCTTGCTGTTAATCCAAACGGCTGCCAGCAAGATAACCGCCAGCCATAACACCACGCTGGCGAGTGATGGCGTAAACAGTAGCGATGTGCTTGAGCCTCCTTGCATCCAACTCAGCATGTCCGACATCACCTTGGGCGGGAATTCGACCGCCGATACAAGCCATGTCCATTCGCAGCCGATACCGGCCAGTACCAGATATATGATGGTAAGCACAAGGTATGCAGGCAGCAATGGAAGCACCAGCAGATTTGATGGCAAGAACATTACCGGCACACGTCCGAAGTACCATGCCGTGACGCACCAGGTGGCCAACGTCGCTACCATTGTGGTCAGCACTGCCCGGTACGCATTGTAGAGTGTATGGTGCGTGCGCTGCTCGATCGGGTTGAGCGGATTGACAAAAAATATCAGCGATGCCACGCAGAGGAAACTCAACTGCATGCCTACATCCCATAGTGCCATGGGGTTGAATAGCAGTATCAGAAAAGCGGCGAGCAGAAGCGAATTCCACGCCGAGTTTTTACGCTCAAGAAATATGCAGATTATCAGCGATGTTGTCATGATTGTGGCGCGCACTGTCGATGGGCTCCAACCTGTCAGAAAGGCATAGAACAACAACAGCAGCACGCAGAGCAACATGCGGTAACGGTAGAAACCGAAAAAGTTGAGCGGGAACAGAAGCCACATCAATATTGCGGAGATGATGGCCACATGCATTCCGCTCAAGGCAAGTATATGAGAGATGCCGGCGTCAGCATACAGATTCCTGACTTCAGGGTCAAGATAGGAGCGGTCACCTAATAATATAGTAATAATAAAATTTTGTGTAGCCTTTGAAATCCTGCGCTTCTCGATAAAAGTCTCCAGCCAATCGCGCGTTTCAACAGCTAACGATCCGAATGACTTGCGGTGCCCGATGACGTCTATATATTCCGATTGTATCTGACAAGTGTATAATATTCCTTGGTTAAGAAGGCGCGTTGTGTATCCGGAGGAGAAGTAGTTCGGATTATCTTCAACCGGACTTATGTGCGTTTTAACATTTACAATGTCGCCCACCGAGCAGCCTAACACATCAGAACGGACCAACAGTTTGCAGTTGCGTGGTCGAATCGTCCCGCCATCGTTCAGGATAAAATGGTCCACACGGACCATGGCCTTGTCGCCCGACACCGGCGAACTCACATTCTTGACCTCCCCGGCAAAGCATATTACTTTGTTATAGTCATTGCCAAGTGAATATGGTTTGTCAACTTCGTAACTCAGTATGCCGGCTCCGAAAAACAGCATGGCAATCCACAAGTGGTGCAATGGATTACGCCTATAAGACTTCACCGGAGTCCTCGAACCGTATACTATTGCCAGGTATGTCACTGCGGCGAGTATCGCAACAACCAATACAACCCATGGCGAAATACCTGCATTCGCGGCCAGTATGCCGGCTATCAGGGCTGCCAAGGGTATGAGCATCGGTGCATACATAGCTGTTAATCTTTCACGGAAGTCCAGATTTCCCAAGCCGCATCGGCCTGAAGGTGCAGCATATCAAGTCCGTTTTTTGTGACAGCGCCGGCTGCCGCTCCTTTCTTTAGAAACTCGGTTTCTTCCGGATTGTATATCAGGTCATAAAAGATGTGACGCGGCGTTACGAACTGATAGGGAACAGGTGGACATGTATCGATATTTGGCGACATGCCAAGAGGCGTTGTATTGACAATAAGCAAATTGTCAGCGATAATTTGCGCAGTGACGTCATCGTATCCTATTGCCGGTGTAAGTTCGGATTCTGACGGACGACGTGATACGAAAGTAGGCGAGATGCCAAGTCGGCGTAGGGCGTAGGCCACGGCATGAGCCGCACCGCCGGTGCCCAAAACCAGCGCTGTGCCAATCTTTTTATTCTCCAAAAGAGGTTGGAGGCTCTTGGAAAATCCAATCCAGTCGGTGTTGAAACCGGTCAGAGTCTTTTCACCACCCGGCTGACCGGTTATCTTTATGGTATTGACTGCACCAATTTCTTCAGCCGACGGGTCGATATTGTCAAGATATTTTTTAACTTGCTGCTTATAAGGTACAGTGACGTTAAGACCTGCCAATCCCGGATGGTGCTGAAGCAGTTCGGGCAGCCGGTCGATGGACTTTATAGGGAACAGACTATACTTACCGCTTACACCCGCAGCGCGAAATTTGGCCTCGAAATATGCCGGCGAGTAGGAGTGTCCCAGAGGGTAACCTATCAGACCTAATTCTACCATATCACGACTCTTTGCTCTGCCGGACGGTACATCTTGTCACCTTCTTTGACGCCGAACGCTTTGAAAAACGGTTCGAGGTTCTTGAGCGTGACATTCACACGGTTCACTGCCAGCGAGTGGGGGTCAGTCTGTGTGCGGACCAGAATCTCCTCGGGGCGGATGTTCGATGCCCACACGTTGGCGTAGGCCAGGTAGAAGCGCTGAATCGCCGAGAAACCATCTATCATGCTATCGGCAGGTTCTGTCTCCACGTCAGCGCAGGCGGAATCAAGATAGGCGGTAAGAGCAACGCGAAGACCACCCTGGTCGGCTATGTTCTCACCGAGTGTGAACACGCCGTTGGCGTGCACCCCGGGCGCAACCTCGACTTCGTTAAACTGCTCTACGAGCCTGTCGGTCAATGTCTTGAATTTCTCGGCATCAGTCTCGCTCCACCATTCGGCAAGATTGCCATCCTTATCGTACTTGCGTCCGCTGTCGTCGAAGCCGTGGGTCATCTCATGTCCGATCACTACGCCGATTGCGCCGTAATTCTGCGCGTCGTCGGCTTCTATGTCGAAAAATGGAGGCTGAAGGATAGCGGCCGGAAAGCATATCTCGTTGGTAAGCGGTGAATAGTAGGCATTGACCGTCTGGGGTGTCATAAACCATTCCTCGCGGTCTACAGGCTTATCCATTTTCGAGAAGTTGTCTGCAGTAAACCATTCGGAAGCCTTCAACACATTCTCAAGATATGATTTAGCCGGATCAATGTGTATCTGCGAGTAATCTTTCCACTTGTCGGGGTAGCCGATTTTTACTCTGAGCGCGGAGAGCTTTTCGAGTGCTTTCTGTTTGGTAGCATCGCTCATCCATTCTAACCCTTCGATGTGCTTACCAAGTGCCTTACGCAAGTTCTCGACAAGTTTGAGCATGTATTGCTTGTTTTTCTCCGGAAAATACTTCTTGACGTAAAGTTGGCCGACAGCTTCGCCAAACATCGAGTTGGGAATAGCCATGGCGCGTTTCCAAAGAGGTTTTTTCTCCTCTATTCCGGACATGACACGGCTGTACATCTCAAAGTCGGCGTCGTAGAATCGTTCGTCGAGCACACCGGTCGATGATGATACACAGCCAAACAGCATCAGGTCCTTGATCTGTCTGTCGGTCAGATCGGGGAGGTAACTGTTGATAAAGTCCATGAATTTCAGTGAGCCGACGTTGGCTTTTGTAACATTCTTGAGACCGGATTTATCGAAAATCTCAACCCATGGAATGTTGTAGTATCTGTCGGTGATTTCCCGAATGGACATCATGTTGTAGCGCAGCTGCGGGTCGCGACGCTCCTCGCGCGTTTTCTTGTGCTTGGCATACTCCGTTTCGATTTCGACCACAGTGCCGGAGATGCGCTGTGCATCGGCGTCGGAATAGCCGACAAGTCGCATCAATTTGGCTATGTATTCGCGGTATGCGGCGAGGAT
>N._albigula_661_foregut__coassemble_53_pt1 | contig 14150 bp, 8 predicted proteins | sample N__albigula_661_foregut__metabat2_high_PE_002 | metagenome-assembled genome bin N
CTCTTATAAACTCTTTTTGAGCATCGGTCAAATCGGTCAGATACATATCGCTTTAGTTTTGTTTATGTTTGTACTTCTTTTTAAACAATTCTCAAAGCATAAGTGCCTGATTATTTGATTGGGTGCTCTTTTTTATTCACATTTGTTATTAAACAACCTCTTATTATATTTGCAACAATTAAGAGTATTGCAACCACAACAAACAAGAGTAACTGTTCGTTAGAATATAAGAGCAACGCATCAACATAAAGATCATGGCAACACCACAGCAACTTCTTGCAGACTCTCTTGAAGAACTGCACAGGCTCCAAGATTCTGACCCACATATTGTAATACGGGGAACAGAGCAACTGTCTCGCACTCATCTGAAACGCCTCCTCGACAATGGGTGGTTGCAAGAGGTTATGAAAGGATGGTATGTCCCATCGTGTCCGGGCAGTGAGGGAGATACTACCGTATGGTATACGTCATACTGGCATTTCATTCGTGCTTATGCTGAAAGTAAATTTGGTTCTGACTGGTGCTTGTCACCAGAAATGTCGCTTGACATTCTTTCCGGGAAAACAACTGTACCGATACAGCTTATAATTAAGTCGCCCAAAGCGAACAACAATCTGGTTAGACTTCCTTATGGGCATTCTTTGCTTACCCTTAGGGGGGAAGTCGAGCAAGAGTATATTGAGGCAGACTCAGACTCCGGGTTAAATCTCCTCACGCTTGAATATGCGTTGTCCTATGCTTCTCCTTCCTATTATCGCAATGATGCGATATCAGCAAAAGTCTGCCTTTCTTTGCTTACAACATCAGTGAATATATTGAAGTTGTTGACAAGAAATGGCGCGACTACGCGAGCAGGGCGCATAATTGGAGCAATGAGAGCCATAGGCAATTCCATCGCTGCCGATGAAATTTCAACCACAATGAAAGACTTTGGCTATACTATCGTCGAAGAGAATCCTTTTGAGGATTTGCCTACGGACTCAATTGCCGGACCAGTTTCACCTTATGTAGGTAGATTAAGGCTCATGTGGCAGAATATGCGACAACAAGTAATCGATAATTTCTCGGAATTGCCTCATAATGTCACTGATGCCGACAAATATCTCGCACAAGTTGACGAAAAGTATTTGGAGGATGCTTATCATTCACTGTCAATCGAAGGTTATCAAGTGTCACGTGCACTTATTGAAAAAGTTAGGAGTGGCAATTGGAAACCGGATGCAGACGACAGAGAACACAGAAATGCATTGGTGGCCCGTGGTTACTACCAAGCCTTTCAAGCTGTAAAGGATTCTGTGAATAAGATTATCAGGAATACAAATCCCGGTGCAGTTGTTGGTGAAGACCATTCGAGATGGTACCGTCAGATGTGGATGCCGTTTGTCACTGCCGGCATACTCTCCGCATCTGATCTCATTGGGTATCGTAACAGCCAAGTATATATCAGAGGTTCGCAGCACATCCCACTTAATCCAAAGGCTGTGTCTGACGCAATGCCTGAATTTTTCAGACTGCTTACGGATGAACCAGATGCAAGAGTCCGCGCAGTACTTGGACACTTCATGTTCGTTTTCATCCATCCTTATATGGATGGAAATGGTCGAATGGGACGCTTTATCCTTAATGCAATGCTCGCATCCGGAGGTTATCCTTGGACAGTAGTTCCTTTGGAATCTCGGGAGGAATATATGAAGGCACTTGAAAAAGCCAGTGTATATTCAGACATCAGTGACTTCACAAAGGTAATAGCCACACTGGTGTCCTCCAATAACAAGTGAGCAACCTTGTTTGATAAAGAATCCACTGCAAGCTCTTCCCATTGCCTTTTAGAAGGCAATGGGAAGAGCTTTGGCAAAGAAATCATATGGCACTGTGCGCCAGTGCCCGGCGCTCATTGCCGTTTTTCCGATTTTTTATTATATTTGCAGATAAAGGCTAACTGATTCCGGCGCCCCAAAAGCGCCGGTTCGGATATTTATGTTTATAACAATATGAGATTTCGGAAGTTAATATATTTTCTCCTCTGTGCCGCTATCATTGTTGCGGCATGCGACGCCATAGTTTCACCCACCACCGCTACCGCAGCAGCCGCTACGGCCGGTGCATCAAAAGCTAAAAAATCTAAAAAGTCATCGTCAAGCAAGAAGTCCGGTACCAAGTCTAAATCCGGCAGCAAGTCCAAATCAAGCAAGAAGTCCAAATCAAGCAGGAAGTCTAAATCGAGCAAGAAGGCTAAATCGAGCAAGAAGTCTAAACGGAGCAAGTCAGGAAAATCCAGGTCCAAACGCCGCGGACGCAATGTGGCCAGATCTACCTACAAAGCACCCCCGAAGGAACAGCCGCTAAACGATTCGCTGACACTGTTGGTGAACAGTCGCCTCATCGAGAGCATACCCGAGCACCTCAACCCCGGCGGACTGCGCGTCAACAGCGTGCGGCCAAACCACTCGGCCAAACTCGCCGTGGTCGGCCTCAACGAGAACTTCACATACATGCCCGTAACCCGACAGCTGATTGACACTCTCGGGCGCACCATCCAGTCATTCCTGCCCGACTCAATAGCCGACTATCGCGTCACACTCAATGTCGGCAACAAGTCACTGGCATACTACATAACCAAGGTCGACAAACTCCCTGAGCAATACCGCCGCAACCCCGGATTTGTCGAGGAGGTGCATCCACTTGTCACCGCCACCAGGGGCATGGACAACGACATAATCGCGCTATGGCACTCGCACGGACGCTACTTCAACGGCGGCTGGGCATGGCAACGTCCATTCCTGTTCGAGACCGCCGAAGATGTCTTCACCATGGGCTACATATTGCCATATGTGGTGCCTATGCTCGAGAATGCCGGCGCGTATGTCATGCTGCCGCGCGAACGAGACCCGAACCGCAACGAAGTGATTGTCGATAACGACACCAACGACGAGGGCCGGATTTATTCGCAGCCCTATTATAAAGAGATGAGTGGCACCAACAAATGGGTCACAGGCGAGTTAGAGGGATTCATATACGATCTGCCTGACTTCCGCGACACCGAGAACCCGTTTGAGAACGGCACATACCGTCAGGTAGCCTCGCAGAAGTCGACAAAATCGCCATCTGTGGCAGCATGGTATGCCGACATACCCGAGGAGGGAGAATACGCCGTATACGTCAGCTACAAATCGCTGCCCAACTCCACCAACGATGCTCGTTATACCGTCAACTACTCAGGCGGCTCGAAAGAATTCAAGGTCAACCAGCAGATGGGAGGGGGCACATGGATTTACTTAGGCACTTTTCCGCTCGAAGCCGGATATAGCGACAACGAGCCTGTGGTAACACTCACCAATGTGACCGAAGGTCAGGAGGGAACCATCGTCACAGCCGATGCCGTGAAGATTGGCGGCGGCATGGGCAACATAGCCCGCAGCTCTCGACGGAGCGACATATATTACGATCCATCCACTCCCGACAAGCTGACCGCAGAGAACGCAGACGACGAGGAGACGGACGAGGAGGAAGCCACCGACGAAACCATTGACGAGTCGGGCGATGACATTGCCGACAACGCCGAACAGAATGGTGAAACCCAGGCCAAGGCTGAACCACAGAAGCCCAAAGGCCCCGCGCCGACATTCCGCACATCGGGTATGCCCCGCTTTGTGGAGGGTGCACGCTATTGGCTGCACTGGGCTGGTTTCCCCGAATATGTCTACTCACCTTATCACGGCTCAAACGACTATAAAGATGACTACACAAGCCGCGGTCACTGGGTGAACTATCTGGCCGGAGGCTCGCGGGTGCTCCCAGGACGCGAAGGTCTCAACATCCCCGTCGATGCCGCATTGGCTCTCCACAGCGACGCCGGAAAGCATGACAACGACACATTTGTCGGCACACTCGGCATATACTTCACACAGAACGGTGACTCCTACCACGACGGCACGCCGCGTATCAACTCACGAATGCTGACCGACATGGTGATGCAACAAATCACCAACGACATCCGTCGCGAACATGAACCGCAGTGGGTGCGCCGCTCCATGTGGGACAAGTCGTACGTCGAGGCCCGCGTGCCCGAAGTGCCCACAACGCTTATCGAGCTGATGAGCCACCAGAACTACGCCGACATGGCCTACGGACTCGACCCGAACTTCCGCTTTACGGTTGGTCGCGCCATATACAAGGGACTCGCACGCTTCATGGCCGAACGCAAAGGCCGTGAGCTTGTGATCCAACCGCTGCCCGTGCACGATTTCCAGATAAAACGCACCAAGACCGACCACTACCGTCTCAGCTGGAAAGCCACCCCCGACAAACTGGAACCCACCGCCTCCCCCGACCGCTATATCATAATGGAACGCTCGGGCGACGACCTCGGATTTCACAAAATCGGAGAGACAAAGTCGACCCACTTCGATATCAAGGTGACCGACCACGACATCCACAGCTTCTATGTGATTGCCGCCAATCAGGGTGGCCGCGCGTTCCCGTCGGAGACACTGGCTCTGCGCGAGAGTCCCGACGGCGCCAAACCGGTGCTGATTGTCAACGGATTCACACGTGTCAGCGCACCGGGTCACTACGCCACGCCCTCGGCCGCCGGCTTCGAATCGGAGTCTGACTTCGGAGTGCCATACATCAAGGATATATCGTTCACCGGCCATCAGAATGAATTCCGCCGCTCGGCCGGCAACAGCTTCGGCATCAGCGGACAGGGATATGTGACGCAGGTTATCGCCGGCAACACATTCGACTTCGCCGCAGTCCATGGCGAGGCCTTCATGCAGAACAATCTCGGATTCGTGTCGGCATCTGTCGGTGCCGTCGAAGCCGGCGAGGTAAAACTCAACGACTACCCGGTGGTGGACCTGATTCTCGGCAGACAGAAGAGCACACTTATTGGCAACGGACACAGCGGTGTGCACTACCGCGCATTCCCGGCAAAGCTTCAGAAGCAGCTCCGTCAGTATGTCGGCAAGGGTGGCGACCTGATTGTCAGCGGCCAATACGCCGTGTCTGACCTCTACGACAGCCGCTCATCGAAAGCCGACCGTGAATTTGCCGAAGAGATTCTCGGAGCCGCCGAACCGGAAACCGACACATTGAAGTCAGGCAAGATCCGCGACATTCAGTCGGGCAAGTCCATCAGCTACTCATCGACACTCAACAGGAGCCACTACATAGTGGAACAACCCGACATCCTCATACCGGCCCAGGGTGCCGACATCCAGAAGATTCTTACCTTCTCCGATTCGGATCGCACTGCCGGGCATATCGTTAAAAACGGCAAGGGGCGAACCGCAGTCATCACTGTGCCAATTGAGTCGATGACCGACGCAAAAGAGCGTGCCGCCCTTATCCGCAACCTGCTTAACCGAATGAAATAACAGAATGGAACCAATCCGATTCACCAATCTCAACTCCCTGCGCGAGGAAATTCTGCGAGCTCCGCTCGAACAGTTCGTGCTGGTGCGCCTCGACGACCGCGAGCTGACGCTCGACGATAACTGCGTTCAGCGCCTCACCGACCTTGCCTCGGATGTTGACTCCACACTGACATATTGCTACTTCCGCGACCTGATGCCCGACGGCACGCTTGTCAACCACCCTGTGAATGACTACCAGCCTGGATCCGTGCGCGATGACTTCGACTTCGGTCCCCTTGTGCTGCTCAACGCCGCTGACACTCTGGCGGCTACCGAAGATATGCAGCATGAGTCGGAAATGCTCGACGGAGGCTGGTACGCACTGAGGCTCAAGATGACTATGGGCCGCATGATTGCCATGATTCCCGAGTACCTCTACACGGCCGAAAAGATTGACCTGCGTGCCAGCGGCAAGAAGCAGCACGACTATGTTGACCCTCGCAACCGCGAATATCAGCGTCAGATGGAAGAGGTGCTGACCGCCCACCTGCATGAGGTAGATGCGGCTGTCGACACATCGAAATATGAAAAGGTTGACTACGACTCCGAGAATTTCGAAGTCGAGGCGTCTGTCATCATACCGGTGCGCAACCGCGCACGCACCATCATGGATGCCGTGAAGTCGGCGCTCAGCCAGAAGACATCGTTTCCGATGAACGTCATCGTGGTCGACAACGACTCGACCGATGGCACCCGCCAGATGCTTGAGGCTGTCGATGACCCGAAACTCGTGCTGGTAAAGGTCAGCGACTCCGAACACCTGCAGATTGGAGGTTGCTGGAACCGGGCACTCTCCCATCATGCCTGCGGTCGATTCGCCATACAGCTCGACTCTGACGACATATACAACTCACCCGACACCGTGCAGACAATTGTCGATAAATTCCGCTCGGGCAACCATGCAATGGTCATCGGCAGCTACACGCTGGTGAACTTCGAGGGCGAGACCATACCCCCCGGGCTTATAAGCCACGATGAATGGACTGACGAGAACGGGCCCAACAATGCACTGCGAATCAACGGCCTCGGCGCACCGCGCGCCTTCTTCACTCCGGTGGCCCGCAAATTCATGTTCCCGAATGTCAGCTACGGCGAGGACTACGCCATGGCTCTGCGCATCTGCCGCGACTACTCGATTGGACGCATCTTCACTCCGCTCTATCTATGCCGCCGCTGGGAGGGTAACTCCGACGCCGCATTGTCGCAGGAGAAGACCAATGCTAACAACTCATACAAGGACTGCGTGCGGTCGTTCGAGCTGATGGCCCGTATGCGCCAGAACTACGAGATGGCCGGCGGCGAACGTGGCGGCTGGGGCTATGCCGGAATGCCGTTCAATCCGTTCGGCTTTCTCGACTTCAACAATCCTGCCGACGAAGACTTCGACGACGATATCGACATTTACGACGATGACGATGATGACTAATAACGGAATGACCTCCGAGGAATACGTCAATGAGTTTGTCGGGGATCTGTACGCCCGTCAGTTTGACGAGTGGCCCGATGTCAACGAGAACTACAGACGACTGTACGAGGTGAAGCGCCGCAGTGTGCGGCTCGGAGATTTTGGCTGTGCTGTGCAGTGCAACCCTGCCCGCATCGTCTCGACAGGCGCAAAAATCGATCGCGACAGCATAAGCCGGCGCAAGTGCTTCCTCTGCTCGGCCAACCGCCCGGAGCGGCAGCTCGCCATTCCGATGCTCGGACGCTGGGAGCTGCTTGTCAATCCATTCCCGATATTTCCTGTACATTTCACCATAGCCTCTGCCGATCACCGTCCGCAGGACCGTGTGCCGCTCGACATGGCCTCGATGGCCGAGATGTCGCCCGGCCTTGCCTACTTCTTCAACGGTGCCCACGCAGGCGCCTCGGCGCCCGACCATCTGCATGTTCAGGCAGTTCTCCGCAGTGAGCTCCCATTGGTCAGCCTCGTCGAGGAGAACCATCCGGTCAGCCACGGCGGATTCATGAGCTCTGAAGATTACGGACTCGACCTGCCGTTCCAGTTTGTCAGCGCAGTTGTCACCCCCGACCCGAAGGGTATGGACATGTTGGTACGAATCCATGGAGCTTTCGGCATCGATGCGGCAACCGGCGCCAAAGATGCCGGGCTGGTGAACGCTTACTTCTGGATTGGCGACGACCGTCTGTTGCGCGTCGTCATCGTGCCGCGCAAAAGCCACAGACCGGAATGTTATGGCTCGGACGAGAACCTGTTTCTGGTCAGCCCCGGTGCTGTCGATATGGCCGGTGTGATAATCACACCGCGAGCCGAAGACTTCGAACGGCTTAGTGCCGATGACATATCGAAAATATATGCCGATGTGGCATTCGCCAAACGGCTTCCCGACGAGATAAAACAATATTTCGGATTATGAACGCTGAACCCACCATCAGAGTAGGACTAATTACCGACGGCCCGCCACAGCTGTCGCAGGCCGGACATGGATTGACTCGTGTCGGCAATATTCTGATTGGTGAGGGTTTCCACTGGCAGAAAGAAATCGAAATATTGGTTGAAGGCAGTGTCGAGCCGATAGATTCGCCTCAGGGCAATATACACGCAGTAAACACATTGGGGCTCGAGAGCTATATCAAATCTGTGATAGGCAGCGAGATGAACCCCAATGCACCTGTCGAGTTCCTGAAGGCGCACGCCATCATCTCGCGCAGCTGGACGCTCCGCAAGCTGCTCGGCGCCGGCACAACCCACAACCCCACTCCAGGCCGGAACGCTCTGTTGGCGTGGGAGGAATCTGATGCCCATCACGGCTTCGACGTGTGCAGTGATGACCACTGTCAGCGCTACCAAGGCGTGTCTGCCGACAATGAGCTTATGGGCAGCATTGTCGCGGCGACACATGGTCTTGTGCTCAGCGCTCCCGACGGCTCGGTGGTCGACACCCGATTCTCTAAATGCTGCGGTGGCCGGACCGAAGTCTTCTCAAGCTGCTGGGCTGACACCGACATGCCCTGCCTGATATCTGTTGCCGACCCGCACTGCGACCTGTCGGACCTGACACCCTCCGATAGATCTGAATTCCTCAAGACGAGCCTGAAAGACTATGACCTCGACGACGACCCGCACAACAACTACATGCACTGGCAGGCCGATGTCGATGGCACCGAACTGCGCCGGCGCATCAAAGCCAAATATGGCATCGATACGGGCGCAATCAGAAATATTATTCCTGTCACGATCGGCAAATCCGGACGCATTGTAACTCTGTGCATTGAGGGTGAGATTGGCAGCATTGAAATTGGCAAAACACTGGCCATCAGGCGTCTGTTGTCATCTAACTGTCTAAGGAGTTCTCGATTTGCCATCACGCGGACGCCTGCGGGTTTCCACCTGAAAGGTCAAGGCTGGGGCCATGGTGTCGGTCTATGTCAAATCGGAGCCGCACGGATGGCCCGCGACGGAGCGGACCATCAGGAAATTCTGGATTTTTATTACCCCGGCAGTTCTATAACCAAAGCCTATGACTGAAAAAAAAATCATATCAAAGAGCAATATCAGTAAACGCAGGTCTCCCTGGGCCTGGATTCCGACACTGTACGTTGCCGAGGGTCTTCCCTACTTCGCCGTCAACACTCTCACGGTTCTGATGTACACCAACATGGGTGTCGGACTTGCTGATATGGCATTTTACACCGGCTGGCTATATCTGCCATGGGTTATCAAGCCGTTCTGGAGTCCGTTTGTCGATTTGGTCAAGACCAAACGCATGTGGACGCTCACCATGCAGCTTCTGATAGGCATCGCGATGGCCTGTGTGGCGTTTATACTGCCAATGCCGCTGTTTTTCACCGGCACGCTGATATTCTTCTGGCTAATGGCATTCTTCTCGGCAACACACGATATAGCCGCCGACGGCTACTATATGCTTGAACTCGACAGCCATGAGCAAGCCGCCTACGTGGGAGTGCGGTCCACATTCTACCGCATAGCGAGCGTCATCGGGCAAGGAGGCCTTGTGATGCTGGCCGGCATGCTCGAGAGCCGCTGCGACAACATATCGACTGCATGGAGCCTTGTGTTCTGGCTTCAGTCGGCATTCTTCTTCGCAGTTTTTCTCTACCACTCATTCATGATGCCGCGCACTCCGCGCGACAAGCCGGTGCCGGGCGTGACTCCACGCACAATTCTGAAGGATTTCGGCATGACTTTCGTCACCTTCTTCCATAAGCCTCACATCTGGTCGGCACTGGCGTTCATGCTGTTCTACCGGCTGCCGGAGGCTATGTGCATCAAGCTCGTTCAGCCATTCCTCAAGGCGCCGCGCGCCGAGGGCGGACTGGAGCTGACCACAGCCGAAATCGGCTTCGTCAACGGCACCGTAGGCGTTATCGCCCTGCTCGCCGGCGGAATTTTAGGAGGCCTCGCCATTGCGCGCGGAGGTCTGAAGAAATGGCTCTGGCCCATGGCGCTCAGTCTGACGCTACCATGCATATTTTACTGCGGTCTGTCGATGTGGCAACCCGAAAGCTTCACACTTATCTGCACAGCCATAGGACTCGAACAGTTCGGCTATGGTTTCGGATTCACCGCCTTTATGCTCTACCTGATATACTTCAGTCAGGGCGAAAGTCAGACCTCTCACTATGCCTTTTGCACATCCTTCATGGCGCTGGGCATGATGATTCCGGGCATGGCCGCCGGCTGGTTGCACGATAAGTTTAATCAGTTGTCACTCTTCGGCATGAACGGTCCGCAGGGATACATCAACTTCTTCTGGTGGGTGATGCTATGCTGCGTGGCAACATTCGCTGTGAGCTTCTGCATCAAGGTTGACCCTAACTTCGGAAAGAAAAACGAATGAAAAGTCTGTGGCACATATTGCTTGTTGTTGCGGCCGGCATTTTGCTGGCGGCCTGCTCCTCCACGCGATATGTGCCCGAGGGGCATTACCTGCTCGACCAGGTGAAACTCAACATCGACGATTCTACCGGCACGCTCAACGAACAGGAGATGATGTCATATGTCCGCCAACGCCCCAACAACCGCATGCTTCACATTGCACGTATGCGTCTCGGCATATACAATATGAGCGGTGAAGACTCCACGAAGTGGTGGAACAAATGGATCCGCAAACTCGGCGAAGCGCCCGTTGTGTACGATAAAAGCGCTATGGAGACCGATTCGACCCAACTTCTCCGCGCCATGCAGAATGCCGGATTTCTCGATGCTAAGGTTCAGGTAGACTCCACACCCGACAGCAAGCACCGAAAAATCAAACTTCACTACAATCTTGAAGCCGGCGTACCTCATATGATCAACACCGTCAGCTATGACTTTCCCGACGACTCGATCCGCCGGGTCATAATGCGCGACTCTTCACGATTCATAGTGCGTCCCGGCACCAGGCTCGACCGCAACATGCTCGAGACCCAAAGACAATGGATTACGGAACGACTGCGAAACCGCGGATTCTGGGCCTTCAACAAGGAGTTCATTTCGTACAATGCTGACACCACCGAGAACTCGCGGCTTGTTGACCTCACTATGATTGTGCATCCGCACTTCGCCACGGCAATCCACGACACCGTAGCGCCTGAGATGCACCAGCGCTACTACGTCAAGAATATAACGGTCATCACCGACTACGACGGTCTGAAAGACATCAACATCAGGAATATCGCCAATCAAGACACCATCTGCTACCGTGACATCGATATCATCTACGGCAAAAACAAATATCTGAGGCCTTCGGTTATCTACGAGAATTGCTTCTTGCGCAAGGGAGAGCTCTACAGCCAACGCGATGTCGACAACACCTACGAGGCTCTCGGACGTCTGAGCATACTCAAATTCGTGCAGGTACGCATGGTGCCGGCCGGCAGCCTCGGAGACTACGGTCTTGTCGATGCATATATTCTGTTGACTCCCAACAAGTCGCAGTCCATATCGTTTGAGGTCGAAGGCACCAACTCTGAGGGAGACCTCGGTGTGGCCCTCGGCATAAACTACACACATCGCAATGCCGGCAAGGGCTCGGAAACCCTCGACTTCAAACTCCGCGGAGCATATCAGGCCATCAACGGAAACCTCGAGGGTTTTATCCACAATCGATACATGGAGTACGGTGTGGAGACTGCCGTGACATTCCCAAAATTCAAAGCTCCGCTGCTCCGCGAAAGCTTCAAACGAAAAATCAAGGCATCGACCGAATTCCACCTCTCTGCAAACTATCAGGAGCGACCTGAGTACACCCGTATCATCTCGACTCTTGGCTGGAGCTATAAATGGACCGAACGGCATGCCCGGTACCGCTATGTGCTGACTCCAATCGACATTAACTACGTCTACCTGCCGAAGAGTACCAATAATTTCCTGGATCAGATAGCTCCCGACAATCCGCTTCTGCGCTACAGCTACGAAGACCACTTCATAATGCGGCTCGGCTTCAATTTCTATTATACCAACAAACTGAAACCCTCGCCGTTCAGAGTGCGCAAACAGAAGAACATCATAACAGTGCGCGCTCAGGCAGAGACGGCCGGCAATCTGCTGCTGGGCATCAGCCGTGCCATCCACCCACACCGCAACTTCGAAGAGAACCCATACAAGGTATTCGGAATCAACTTCGCACAATACGTGCGCTTCGACACCGACTTCTCTTATCTGCACGTCTTCGACAGGCGCAATTCGCTGGCCTGCTACGCAGGTGTCGGCGTCGGCGTTCCCTACGGCAACAGCCGTATACTGCCGTTCGAGAAGCGCTTCTACGGTGGCGGTGCCAACGGAGTGCGCGGCTGGGACGTGCGCACACTGGGACCGGGACGTTATCCCGGCTCAAACTCAGTGAGAGATTTTATATACCAATGCGGAGACATCAGGTTGAATCTGAGCGTGGAGTACCGCGCAAAACTCTTCTGGGTGGTCGAGGGAGGTCTCTTCATCGACGCCGGAAATATATGGACAATCCACAATTATGAGACCCAACCATACGGAATGTTCAAGTTTAATTCGTTCTATAAGGAGATAGCTGCAGCCTACGGCGCCGGAATCCGCCTGGACTTCAACTATTTTCTTGTGCGTTTTGACCTCGGCATGAAAGCTCACAATCCTGCCATCGGCGAGGAGCCATGGCCACTCATCCACCCCCGATGGGGGCGTGACCACTCTTTTCACTTCTCAATCGGATACCCGTTCTAATGTGCAATGTGGAATGTTGAATGTTGAATGTTGCACCCGAATAGGAACGTAAGCCTCCGGCTTGCGCACCCGGTCTCTGGGCCGGCTTGCACACCCGGCCTCCCGACATAACTTAAATTAAAATTTAAACATATGAAGAAACTCGTTATTTTTGATCTTGACGGCACGCTGCTCAACACCATCGATGACCTCGGCAACGCCTGCAACTACGCCCTGCGTCAAGCCGGTATGCCCGAGCACCCACTTGCAGCCTACAACTATATGGTAGGCAACGGCGTGCGCAAGCTTATGGAACGTGCTGCACCCGACGCCAAAGCTGAGGATATAGATGCGCTGTTGGCCGATTTCCGAGTATATTACGACACCCATTGCACCGAATGCACCCGCCCCTATCCCGGCATCAAGGAACTGCTGACAAATCTAAGCCGGCAGGGTATCAAACTGGCTGTGGCATCCAACAAATATCAGGCGGCTGTTGACAAGATTATCAGCCACTTCTTCGGCGATGTGGAATTTGCCGCCATCCGCGGCGAACAGACCGGTTGTCCACGCAAACCGGACCCGTCGATACTCTTCGCCATCTTAGGCGAGACGCCTACAGCCAAATCAGACGTGATGATGGTGGGCGACTCGGCAGTCGACATGGAGACTGCCCGCCGCGCCTGCGTCGAATCTGCCGGCGTGACATGGGGCTTCCGCCCCGTCTCCGAGCTGCGCTCGGCCTATGCCGACCACATCGTCACCGACCCCGGCGAAATCTTCGATATCGCCATGCGCAACATCTGACCCCTAAACCGCCCGATAGGAACGTAAGCCTCCGGCTTGCGCACCCGGAAACTCATCAGAACAAAGTCAGACCCTGTCGCTTGAATGCGATAGGGTCCGATTTTTATCTTACGGTACATCGCGTCAAGACCGCGATGTATAGGTATTTGCCTTTTTTAGATCACGCCTTGAGCCATCATGGCGTCAGCTACCTTGAGGAAGCCGGCGATGTTGGCACCCTTCATGTAGTTGATGTAGCCATCTTCACGGCCATGCTCTACGCAAGCCTCGTGGATGTTGAACATGATCTCGTGGAGCATGTCGTCAACTTTCTTGGCTGACCACTGCAGGTGCTCTGCATCCTGAGTCATCTCAAGACCTGACACTGCCACGCCACCGGCGTTGACAGCCTTACCGGGCGCATAGGGAGTCTTGTTTGCGATGAATGTGTCGATAGCCTCTGCGGTACAACCCATGTTCGAAACCTCGGCAACAAGAAGCACGTTGTTGGCGATGAGCTGCTTGGCATCTGCTTCGCCCAGCTCGTTCTGAGTTGCACAGGGAAGTGCGATGTCCACTTTCTGCTCCCAGGGTTTCTTGCCTGCATAGAAAGTAGAGCCGGGGAATTTGTCTGCATAAGGAGCCACGATATCGTTGCCCGAAGCGCGGAGCTCAAGCATGTATGCAATCTTCTCAGCGTCGAGACCTGCGGGATCGTAGATGTAGCCGTCAGGACCGGAGATGGTCACAACCTTACCGCCGAGCTCTGTATCCTTGTTAGCTGCACCCCAAGCTACGTTGCCGAAGCC
>N._albigula_661_foregut__coassemble_55_pt1 | contig 13778 bp, 9 predicted proteins | sample N__albigula_661_foregut__metabat2_high_PE_002 | metagenome-assembled genome bin N
CGCGCATCTCACGATGTGCGGGTATTTTCCTGTCGTCGATGACGACAGACGATAGAAATTACTAATGTATATAACCCAAAATTTAGACAATTATGTTTTTTCACCAGATTAGACCTTGCCGTCGCCGGAAGAACCGGTGTGTAGATCCGCAGTAGGCTTTTCGATTGTTGCGGACGGCGGCATGTAAGGTCGTTGAAACATATCTAAGTCATGAAAAAAGTGTTTCCTCCTCTGAGTCAGCTCCTGGAAAGCGATTTTATCAGGAGTGACCTCAAGTCAACAGCGGCTCGCATTGATGCAGTTCAGATGAACCGACGCAATGCGAGCCGCTGTTGTGATATCTTTGCCGTCGCGGGTTTGGCGGCCTCTGCCCTGCACCCGGATGGTTATTGTCATTTTCAGTGGCAACAGTCCTGACCTGCGTGATCAGTAGCGTTTGCCGTGGGTATTTGCTGTGAAGAATGGTTCTCTGACCTATCCTCGTTTCACCAACATCAATTTTGTCGCATTTTGTATGTGATAAACGCAGCGCATTATGCAAATATTTTTGCCACTTATGTTAAAAACCCTTGATTTATTGTTAAAAAACAACATGAACCTCAGGGAAGTACCTTTCTGCGACAGAAAGAAAATGGCGATATTGTTTCTGTTGTAGAAATAATATCGCCATTTTTCCGGGGTCGTATCAGATTATTTCTGATTAAGACAGAGTCTATTTTGTGTAGAGGGTGTATACGTAGCGGTAGGCGGGCTGGCCGTTGGCCGACTCGGCGGCGATTGTACCGTCGGAGTTGAGTGAGTAGGTCAGCGTGTATGTGTCGGTATCGCCATCGGTCTCACGCTCGGTGATGCGCGTCGGCAATTCCTTCGGGCCGATGCCGAAGAGGCCCACGGCGGCCATTATCTCGATGAAATCATCGTTGATAAAGAAGTTCGCCATGTATATGTCGGCCAGCGACATCGGTAATTGCAGCGAGCTGTTGGCCTGCGTGCCGTATTCTACAGTCGTCGCATCTTTTATCGTCTGCGTGCGGCCATCAGCCGTCTCTGTGCCATCTATCTCCACACTCACCAGATTCGAGCCGGACCATTTGAGATGACTGTCGACATCTACACGCATCGCCGTAGACACACCGGTGCTGAAATTGGTCTCGGTGCCACCGCTTACCGTCAACACGGTAATCAGATGTCCCTTGTCGTCGTAGCTGTATTGCGTGCGGCCACTACCCTTGACATGCTCATCGTCGTCGGCGTCGTAATAATCCCACACCGCCGAAATCGACTTTATATAACCCTTATGGTTATAATCGAAGTTCAGGGTCTGACCCTCACCGTCCGACTCCACACCCTTGATGGTGATGCGGTTCTTGCCGTAATCAACGGTCATTTGCTCGCGAGTCGCCGTATTGACAATCATATCTACGCGGCCACGGTCGTCGTACGAGATCTTGAAGTCGTTGATAGCCGAAATGCGGCTACCTTCGACATTCACAATAGGATAAGAGGGTTCATCTTCGTTGTCATCGCCGCAGCCCGCAAGCGAGGTTACAGTCAGAGCGCAGATTGCCATAGCGCCGACCAATCTAAGGGTTCTCATAATTTATGCTAATATTTTGTTGTCAATGTTATTTTTAAAACTATTGTCAATTATGCCGACAAACAAGTCCTTGTAGCATCGCGGCTCAGTCGCGATGTACCGTCAGACACATTCTATTAAATTAACTTAAATCAGGCCCAATTTGTTTTGTCAGCAGTCAATTTCGAACGTCAGGGCATCAATCACCGCGCCGGCGGCAGCTTCAACTTCGACCAGCCACCAGCGAAAGCCGACGGCGCGGGCCAGTCGTATGTGCGGGCCGCACGCCACGGCGACGCGGTGCCAGTAGCCGCGGTGATGAGCACCGTAGAGCGTCACCTTCAGTTCGTGCACCGACTCCTCGGCAACCGGCACGCGTGGCAACCGGCGGTAGAACTCCCCTCTGACCGACAATCCACGCACCCACTTGCGCGTCTCGGGCAATTCGAGGTCGAGCGGCCCGGTGCGAAGCCGCAACGATTTGTAGACCACATTCGGGCGCGCCGGATCTTCAGGCGTCTGCGACTCCGACGGCGGATTGTCACCGCCACCTCCCGAACCGGAACCTCCGGGTTCGTCCTGTTTCAGAATCTCAAGATTCGTCCAGTTCAGCAGATTGCGTTGCGGTCCGGGCAACGGCTCTGCCGTGAGACCGGCCTGCACCTGCGCAATCGGTATCGAGGCGATGATGCGGAAGTTGCGGTCGGACGCGGCATTGTCGGCCACGATGTCGGCGCTGAGCCGCCGGTAGTTCCAGCCCGGATAGCGTTGACCATCCACAATCAATGTGCTGACGCCAAAGACCGACTCGTCGCCCGACAGCGTGTCGGCCTGACGCGTGGCATAGATGTCGAGATGCGTCACCCTCGCCGCCAGCGCAGATGGCATTTCGAAAGCGTCGTTGCTGACAAACAGCGAAAGTGGCTGAATCAGCAGCTCGGTGACAGTCTGCAGAATTCCATTGGATAGTCCCTTGGAAGTTATCGGCATCAAGGGTGCCTGCGGCGCCGGAACGACAGTCCGGATCTCGCCGTGGGCAAAGTGGCGTCCGTCGGCGAGCCGCAGTGCATATCCGAGTTTGAAGGGACGGGTAAAGAGACCTACGCGGTCGCAATCGTTGTAGAAGAGTTTCAGAGCACCTGTCACAGCAGCTGTGGCACGCTTCAACAGAGTCTCGGAGGCCGCACCTCCGGTCTGCGGCGAATTGGAAAACCAGCCCGTCACGACACGCACATCGTCATCGGGCACCGTGACATTTATAAGAGTCACCGGATTTCGGGTGCGGTGCGACGAATAACCGTCGGGAATAACCGGCCGAAGTTCGAAGTTCAATTCCGGCAGCATCGGCAGGTCGGACCAGTCTGACAGGTCTGACAGGTCTGACTTCTCAGAGCCGTCAGCCCCTTCCGACGGATTAGTCGGCTCCACGAGGTCGCCGCCGTCGCCCGAATGGTCCGGACCCGTCACCACCGGGTCGGTATAAATTGTCTTGGAATTTTTGTCGCTGATATCAACACGTACAATCATAGTTTTTTTTGCCGCAAAACTACTGACCATACGCATCACGCCACCCTTATCCGTTTACTTCATCATTATGACTTAATACTTCAACCACTTCATCACTCATCACTCATCACTCTGACTTAGTGCTTCAATCAGGCGATCGCGCTCCGGCTGCTGCACGTCGACCTTGTCGGGCACGGTGCTGTCGGGGTGCGCACGTTTGTATTCGGTGCGGATAAATTCGTGGGTCACTATGTTCTTCAGCGGTATATCGTACGCTTTGATCAACGGACGTATATACTCGACGGCGCCGGCTATCTGAGCATCGGTGAGAGGAGATTCGACGGTGTTGCCCTGAAATTCGATGCCGACGGTGAAGTTGTTGGCATTCTCACGGCCATTGAGCCGCGACTTGCCTGCGTGCCACGTCACGGCGGTCGGTTCAGCCAAGATATAACGCGTGCCGTCGGTGTCGATAAGCACATGGGCGCTTACGCCCGAGCCGGCAGCAGTCAGTTTGTCGAGAGCTGACGCAGCCGTAGGTTCGGCGGTGTGATGCAACACAATGCCCCGCACCTCGTTGATGCCATCGCCGACATTGGGTGTCGGCATCTCCACAACCTTGTAGACAGGCTTGTTCAAATCATATGTTTCCGGATAGGCCGACTCGCGCGACGCACCCGACTGCAGTTCTGCAATCTCAGACTCACCGGAACAGCCTGCCAACGGCAACAGCATAAACGATGCTATCACCGCCGCTATGATATTTTTGACAACCTGACTCATGACAATTCTATTTATATCGCATATCATAACCCATGTGGCTTAATAGTTCATTGTAGAATCGCGGCACTGCCGCGATGTTCCGTAAAACTAATTATAAGAACACCATACCCCCCTCCCATTCCCTAAATATTCACCATTTTTTAGCATATCCTCCGGATTTTTACTAACTTTGACAAGATTTTTCAAAAAAACTGAAACATGCATCATGAAAACTTCGTTTAAATTACTTGTAGGCGCCTTGGCGCTACTGCCCGGCGTTGCCGGTTTCGCCGCATCGAAGGCGACCGTGACTCCTCTCACCGACAAGGTTGATAACAACCTCACCATCCCGGCCGAAATCTACGGTCAGTTCGCCGAGCATCTTGGTCGCTGCATCTACGGCGGCCTCTGGGTCGGCGAGGATTCGCAGATTCCCAACACTGCCGGCTACCGCAACGACGTGCTCAACGCGCTGCGCGAGCTACAGGTGCCGGTGATGCGCTGGCCCGGCGGCTGCTTCGCCGACGAATATCACTGGGTTGACGGCATCGGCCCCAAAGAGAACCGTCCCCGCATGATTAACAACAACTGGGGTGGCACCGTCGAAGACAACAGCTTCGGCACCCACGAGTTCTTCAACCTCTGCGAGATGCTTGGCATCGAGCCCTACCTCAGCGCAAACGTTGGCAGCGGCACCGTCGAGGAGATGGCCAAGTGGATTGAATATATCACCGCCGAAGATGGCCCGCAGGCCGAACTGCGCAAGAAGAACGGCCGCGAGAAACCCTGGAAGCTGAAGTATCTCGGCGTCGGCAACGAGAGCTGGGGTTGCGGAGGCAATTTCCGTCCCGAGGACTACGCTGCCATGTACCGCCGCTACCAGACCTACTGCCGCGACATTTCGGGCAACAAGCTCTTCAAAATCGCGTCGGGAGCCAGCGACTACGACTACAACTGGACTGACGTGCTGATGAAACGTGCACGCAACCAGATGAAGGGTCTTTCGCTGCACTACTACACCGTGACCGGCTGGAGCGGCAGCAAGGGCGCCGCCACCAAATTTTCCGACGACGATTATTACTGGACTCTCGGCAAGTGCCTCGAAATCGAACCCGTAATCGAGCGTCACGACTCCATCATGTCTGTCTACGACCCGAAGAAGAGAGTGGCACTGCTCGTTGATGAGTGGGGCACATGGTGGGACGAAGAGCCCGGCACAACTCCCGGTCACCTCTACCAGCAGAACACGATGCGCGACGCCATGGTGGCCGCACTCAGCCTCAACGTGTTCCACCGCCACACCGACCGCGTCAAGATGGCCAACATCGCACAGGTGGCCAACGTGCTCCAGTCTATGATTCTGACCGAGGGCGACAAGATGGTGCTCACACCTACCTATCACGTCTTCAAGATGTATGTGCCCCATCAGAACGCCGTGGTGGTGCCTCTCGACATACAGACCGATGTCCGCAAGGTGCGCGGCAACCGCGAGCTGCCGACCGTCAGCGCCACCGCATCGCGCAAGGATGGCATGATGAACATCACACTGACCAACGTTGACCTCTCCGAGCCGTCAGAGGTTGTGATACCTCTCGGCAACGCCAAAGCAAAAATCGTGGGTGCGGAGATTCTTACCGCCGCCAACATTGCGGACTTCAACGACTTCGATCACCCCGACCGCGTTAAGACTGAGGCATTCAAGGGTTCCAAACTCTCGAAGGGCAACCTCAAGCTCACTCTGCCCGCCAAGTCTATCGTCAACGTAACAATCAAGGAATAACCACTGTAAGCCCACCAGCCCGGTCTGGTGGGCTTACACTATTTCACAAAATAAACTACAGGAATTATGAAAAAGATTGTATCGATTCTGTTCGGGGCGCTTCTCGCCTCGATGCCGCTATTTGCGGCCTCCGAAACCGTAGAGCTGCCCACGGGCGGCAAACTGCACTTCTACCGTGCTGCTGTTCCCAACGGCGTGACGGTGGTGGACTGCCCCGGTGGCGGCTACCAGATTCTTGCCACCGGCCACGAGGGCCACGACATGGCCAACCGGTTTACCGGCCAGGGTATCAACTACGCTGTGCTTGAATACACACTGCCAAAGGCACCTATGGACACGCTGCCGATGCGCGACGCCCATGCTGCCCTGCGCTACGTGGCCGACAATGCCGCCTCGCTCGGCGCCGATGCAGGCAAAATCGGAATCATGGGCTGGTCGGCAGGGGGTCACCTCGCCTCGCACATCGCCAACACCGACTCATTAGTGGCGTTCCAGATTTTGGGTTACCCGGTCATCACCATGCGCACCAAGACCCACGGCGGCACACGACGCAACCTGCTCGGAGAAAATCCGACTGAGGAGCAGATCCGGGCATTCTCGAACGACGAGATTGTGCACGATGGCACGCCGAAGGCGTTCATCATGCTCTCTGCCGACGACTCCACAGTGCCTCCTCTCAACTCAATCAAATACTTCAACGCACTGACAGCGCACAAGGTGCCCGTGGAGATGCACATCTTCCCCACCGGCGGCCACGGCTGGGGCTTCCGCAAGAACTTCGTCAACCACAACGAGTGGACCGCCCTACTTGCCGCCTGGCTCCAGAAGCTCTGACACGCACAAATTTTAATCGGCGGCCATCCGCCGATTTTTTTGTTTGGTTTTGGACGGATGGCCGCCGATTTATCGTTTTGAGCGGGTTATTTTTTCAGGTAGTCGAGCCAGGCGTCAAAGTCGGGGATGTCGGCGTTGAGGGCACGGTCCCAGGCGAATCCCCACTCATATTCCAACGTGTCGGTCGGCGCTATGGTCTTCTCAAGCAAGATGTGACCATGAGCCTCATAGGCTTTCTCCGCACCCGGCATACGCACGCCAAGCATGGCGCGGCCATTGTCAGGGCCTTGCGTCGGATCCGCATATGCCACGATTCCCCTTTCGGCGTCGAGATACGCGCGATGGCCATCGCGACGCGGCACTCCGGCCACAATTTTGCGCGAACCGCTCAGCCCGTCAAACCACACCTTGCACTTGTTCAGATGCGAGCCTGAATCCAAGGTGATGAGCCTGTGCTCCGTCACTGACTTGTCGGCACCCTTTGCCACAGGCGCGAAGTCGAGACGAACAGTGAACCGCTTCGGACCATTCTCCAGTACAGTTGCTTTCTCATAACACCAGGGGAAGCATATCGAATCGCCGTCGAGAATCGCAGCCACGCCGGCGCCGAGAGTAGGACCGACAGCGTAGCAGTCCATGCCTAAGCCATGGTCAATGTGATACGAGAAGGTGCTGATAAACTCATCGGCCAACTTCGGGTCAATCTTGCGAAGTGAGTCCACCTTGACCCATGTAGCCGGATTGGTCTCAGGCTCATAAAGTTTTTCGACAATCAGCTCGCAGGTCGGATGCTTGAAGAAGATGTCATAGCCATAAGCCTTCTCATTCTTCTTCTGCGTTCCTGGACCATATATGCGGAAGCCTACCACCTCGTTTTCCCACGCCACATCATCGGCGCGCTCAGGATATAGACGTCCGTAGACCGTAGCTTTGGCAGAGCCGCAGCAAGATTTTTCACACTCATTCTCCTTGGGGGGAAAGGTCAAAGCAAGAGCGGTGCCACCCAGGCAAAGGGTCGGCACCGCTACTGTAAATATGAGATTCCTAAAATTCATGATAATCGTTTGGGTTGACGGGCACATCGCGGCTGAGCCGCGATGCTACAAGGAAGAACCAATTTTCTCCCCTTCTACATAATTGCTAACGAATTTCCCGCAGAATTATTTGAAAGCAGGTTCTTGTATCGCAGCAACGCTTCCATATAATAGTAGTCCGCGTAGATAATCGAGGCATCGATTTCCGACCCGGCCGGCTTGTGTCCGGTTGAATGGTCGAGCAGCGAGGGGCGTTTCGCTCCCGAGCGGTAAGCGTCGCTGCTGAGCGAGGCGAGCATCTTCTCAGCTTTTCTGCCAATGCAAAATCAGCGACTCTGCTACCACGCGCCGCTGGCAAACATGAAAAAATCTGCGACCATCCGTCTATCCGTAATCCATCCGCGTTGTGTTAAAAAGGCGCCGCCGGCGCCCGGAGCAATATCACAAACGCGGTTGGATCACGGATAGACGGATGGCCGCTGATTTATTTTTGACCTGTTCCCGGTTTATTTAAAGGCGCGCTGCAGGCGCTTGTACTCGGCTTCGGTGATGGGCAGAACCGTGCCGTGGCGGGGATGAAAGTCCATGCTGATATCGGAGTCAATCACCTTGAAGTTCTCAAGGTCGGAGGTACGCGTGAACTGGTATTTGCCATCCATGTACACGTCGTACATCAGCACGTAGTCGTCAGTGCCGATCAGCTTGAATGTGCCGGCACCTTCTACAGCCTTGTCGGTCTGCTGCTTGTAATCGGGACTCTCAACCCACTTACCCGAAGTCAGCGACTTGGTAGTGGCTTTCTTGATGCCGTTGCCATGACCCTCGGTCTTGTAGAACATGTGGTACACACCATCCTTGTAGACGATGTCGCCGTCGATACATGATTTTTTGTCGGCAGGAATGAACAGAGGCTTCGGCTCACCGATGAAGTCGGTGAAGTCATCGTTGGCATATGCGTAGTAGATGATGTCCGGACCGTCGCCATGCTTCATCGACCAGTATACCATGTACTTGCCGGCCTCATGGTCGTAGATGGTCTGCGGTGCCCACACGCGGAGCAGGTCCTCGTTTCCGGGAAAGCGCTTCCGGATGTTGATTACCGACGGAGTCCAGTTCACCAGGTCGTCAGACTTGAGCAGCGTCAAGCCTCGGTTGGACGACCAGCCGTTGGCCGACACCATGTCTGTAACCACCATATAGTAATGGTTGCCATCTTCGGTGCGGAGAATGTGCGGGTCGCGGATGCCTCCGGTTTCGCTGATTTTCTCGGAGTCGATAATCGGACGATTCCGGTTGAGGGCGCGGAAGTGCATGCCGTCGCGGCTCAACGCGTAGTGAACAGACTCATCTTTCTTGTCGTTGCCTGTGAAGTAGGTGAAAAGGTAGCCGTAGTAGTCCTGCTGCGGCTCATAAGGCTTGTCGGAGAGGTTAATCACATCGAACGAGTGAGGTGCGAGCGTCACGGTGAAAGTCGAACCTTCGACCGGAGCGTGGGTAACGGAGGGCATTACCTTGGTCGGGTCGTCGAGCGTGTTCTCGTCGCGGTCATGCTTGGCCGAGAGTGTGGTAATCTCGGCTGACTTGAACGCTTTGCCCTTCTTCATACCTTTGAAATTGAGGGTTACGGTCTGAGGTTCAGCCGAAGTGTTGGCCACTTTGACAATATAGCGACCGGAGGGTTCGTCGAGCGCGGCAGAAGCGAAGAGGCCGTTCTGACCCTCGTTGCCGGCTACAGCCTTACCGGCCATGGTCAACGGAATGACACGTGTACCTTTGTTCTCGCCGTAGAGTTTCTGCACATAATAGCTTGCTGACGGCACGGAGCGCAGATTGTCGAACCAGATCAGGTCGGGACGCCACTGCCAGCCCTCGACGTGAGCGAAGAGCGGGGCATAAGTTGCCATGCGCACCACGTCGGCGTTGCGTTCCAGACCGGTCATGAAGGCTGCCTCGCAGAGCGCAGCGTAGAAATTGTTGCGCTTGTTGCCGTGACCTTTGGTGTGGCAGGCATACTCGCCGGCAAACACTTTCGGGCCTTTGCGGTCGTACTTGTCATAGCGGTTGCCCTGCGACAGGAACCAGTCCTGATTGCGGTAGAAGTGCTCATCGACCAGGTCTACCTTAAGTTTCTTCATCTCAGGCCAGAGATAGTCAAAGTCCTTACCCTCTGAGCCGGGACCTGACGAACCGACAATCTCGATTTCGGGATGCTTGGCGCGGAGCTCCTTGACAAATGGCGCCAGGTGCTCTACATATTCAGGACCCCACTGCTCGTTGCCGATGGCCAAATATTTCAGGCCGAAGGGTGCCGGGTGACCCATCTCGGCTCGCAGAGCACCCCACTTGGTGTCGGTGCCGCCGTTGGCGAACTCTATCAGGTCGAGAGCATCCTGAATGTACTCCTGAAGTTCGGTCACAGGCACATGGGCCTCCGTGCCGTTCTGGTACTGGCAAACAAGACCGACGTTGAGAACCGGCAGCGGAGCCGCGCCGAGTTCTTCGGCCAGCAGGAAGTACTCGTAGAATCCGAGACCTCCGCTCTGGAAGTAGTCGGGATAATAGCGATGAGGGAAGGTGTACTCCCAGCGGTTCAGATTGAGGGGACGGTTCTCCACCGGTCCCACAGTGTTTTTCCACTGATAGCGGTCGCCGACCTCGGTGCCCTCGACTATGCAGCCGCCGGGGAAGCGGAAGATGCCGGGCTTGGTGGCGGCGAGCAGCTCGGCCAGGTCGCGACGCAGGCCGTTCTCGTGGCCGTTATAAGTATCTTTGGGGAAGAGCGATATGTGCTCGAGATCAACAGGATTGGGCGAAGCGAGGAAGATACGGAGACGTCCCTTGGCTATTGTCTGGTCGGGAGTCAGCTCAATGGTATATTTCTTCCATTCGCGGCTGTCGATGGTGATACTCTTATGAGCGCACACCTGAGTTTCCCCGTCAGAGGCCGGGTCGATGAGCTCGACGCGGATTTTGGAGTCACCCTTGTCGGATGAACGCGCCCACACCGAGAAGCGGTAAACGTCGCCCTTCTTGAAAGCCACGCCGAAGAAGCCCTCGTTGTCGAGACCGGTGCGCTTATCGCGGTGACCCGGGTCGATCAGGGTGACATAGTGGGGATTACGCTCGAACGGGCCATCATCTTTGACGGCCACCTTGCCGAATGAGCGCCAGCCCATCAGACGGTCGGGAAATTCGAACGAACGGTTCTTGACCATCTCGGCGTAGAGACCGCCATCGGCCGCATAGTTGATATCTTCGAAGAAGTGCCCGTACATGGTCGGGGCAATATCGACGCCCGGCTTGTTGACCTGAATGTCAAACACATTGTCGGCGGCGACGGCCGTGGCGCCCAGCAGCGACACAGCGGCTACTGTAAGTAATTTTTTGTTTAAAATCATGATATAAGGTTATCGTTATTTATTAGTTATTAGCTGTTTGTTATTAGTTATTAGTTTAGTTGGAAGGTTCTGCTCTTACTTCGTGCGAGCCACAATCAAGATGCGCAAACTACATTCTACATTATCTACATTCTACATTATCTACATTCTACATTATCTACATTCTACATTATCTACATTCTACATTCAAACTAAAACTTGTCTCTGATTTTCGACGGTTCGCGCCAGTGGTGGTCCTTGGGGAAGGGCTGGCCGCCCCAGGCTTTCTGGTTGGTAGTTGGCTGCGGAGCATCGGTCCAGAAGGGGTGCGACGCCGGCAAACCGAGCGGCAGAAACGACAGCGAGGTCAGGTAGAGCGAACCGTTGTTGGTGTACCAGTCGGCCACATTGGGCTGACGTCCGGCGAATCCGATGGTCAGGAAACCGCCGTCGTTGAAGTTCTCGCGGCCGTCGAACATCCTGTGCATAACCTGTGTCAGGCCTGAGCGCACCTGTCCGTTGGTCAGTCCGGCGGGAAGCTTCTGCTGCCATGCCATCAGCGCAAGCGGCTGCAACGCACCCATACGGTAGGGAATGGATCGACCCACTACTGGAAATGTACCCTCGGGAGAGATAAGACGCTCAAGCACTATGGCATATTTTTGCGCCCGCTTCAACGCGCGGTCATGATATTTCTTATAGTCGATGCGCGAGCTCTTGCCCGAATCGACCATAGCCTGCAGTGTCTCCAGATACATGGGGTGAAACACATAGCTGCTGTAGTAATCATAGGCAAACTCGGGGCCGTCGGCATACCAGCCGTCGCCCACATACCACTCCTCGACCTTGCGTATGGCGGAGTTGACGCGGTACTCATCGAAGTCTGCTCCCGCTTTGGCCAAGAATGACTCTATTACCGACGAGAACAACAGCCAGTTGGTATAGGGAGGGTCTATCTTGCGCAGATTGGTGAAGCGCTCTATGTAGCGCTGCTTGGTGGTGTCGTCGAGGGGCATCCAGAGCGAATCGTAAGCTCTCAGGAAGCTCTCGGCAATGTAGGCGGCATCTACCAGAGCCTGTCCTTCACCCTCCCATAGCAGACAGTCGGGACTCTTTGGGTCGACTGCGTTGGCGTAGCTGGCCAGGGCCATCTTGCGCAATTCAGCACGCTTGGCTCCTTCGGCGCTGCCGTCGTCGGGCAGTGACAGCCAGGGCGCCACGCCGGCCATCAGGCGGCCAAACGCCTCCATGTATGTCACCTTGCGGTTGCGGCCATCCCATGTGGGACTCACCTCAACCTCCATATTCTTCTGAAGCTCTCCCTTCGACATATTGCTCAGCACCGGATATGCCATCTGCCACAGCAGGTCGGTCCAATACTTGCGGTCCGGCTGCTGACGGGCCTGTAGGTATCGCGCATACTCGCTGGCAGCCAACAGAAAAGCTCCGACTCCGAAACCTGACGTGGAGTTGGAGTCCACCACCTGTCCGGGTATCGCTTTCTCGCCTATCGGCTGCACGTAACCCACGCGGCCATCCTTCTGCAGTGCGGTGCCCTTAAGATAATCCCAGCCTTTGAGCGCGGCGTCGAGATATTTGGAATCGGTCAGATAACCGTTGTTCACACCCCAGAGCAGGCCGTAAGTGAAGAAGGCCGTGCCGGATGTCTCCGGACCGGGAGCGTGCGCCTCGTCGAGCATTGACCGGCTCCAGTAGCCGTCGGGCTGCTGACAGGCCACCACTGCATCAGCCATGCGGCGGTATTTCTTCTCGAAAAATTCACGGTGCGCGTAGTCTGCCGGAAGATCCTGAAGCACCTTGGCAAGGCCGGCAAGCACCCAGCCATCACCACGTGCCCAGAAATCTTTTTTGCCATTGGCCGACTTGTGCTGCGGATAGACATACTTGCCATCGCGGAAGTAGAGACCGGTCTCCGCGTCGTACATGATGCTGTCCGACTTCTGGATATATTTATACAATTTGTTAAGATACTGCCCGTTGCCGGTAATTTTATAAAGCTTAGTCATGACCGGCATCACCATATACAGGCCATCGGCCCACCACCAGTAGTCGTTGCGCGGCGTGGACATCTCGTACTCCATCACCTCGCGGGCACGGGCTATGCGGCGGTCATCGGGCAGAATGTTGTAGAGGTCGGCATAGGTCTGGAAGCAGATTTGCCAGTCGCCGAACAAGACATGCTCGTCATCCTCGCCGTAGTCGTACTTCCACTTGCTGCGGTCGTTGCTCTTGGCCCCTTTCCAGTCATTGTGTTCGGCCCAACGCAAGGAGTAGTCGAGCCAGTCGGGATTGCCGGTCAGCCGGCAGGCCTCCATATTGCCGGTGTGGTAGGCGGCGACATCCCAGAACGCCCACGCCTCGGGCGCGTTGTTCTGCTGCCAATAGTTGTTAACCTTGTCGATGATTCCGCGAACCTCGCGGAGCTTGGCACTGTTGGCCGCCGCGGCCTTCGACCGTGGTGTAGCCGCCGGCACACGCGCACTGATAGTTTCCGCCGGTAAAACAGCGAATATTCCAAGCGCAGCAGCGCATATGATATGTCTTAATTTCATTGCGGGTTGAGTCCGAATATTAGATTTCTGAGTCCGAATATCAGATAGGTTTCAAAAATTCAGTGTGAATTTACAAAAAATATTGCGTCAAAAAAAATTAGCACCTCACAAATAGAATCAAAACGGTCCAACATCGTTCCCCCAAAGCCCCTCATGAATGAAACCACACCCAAAATTGACCGAAAAGATAGCCTCCCGTATACTTAGCGGGGCTGCAAAAAAGTCTTTTTGTGAAATTTATTTTGCGGATTGAAAAATTTTTTCTAATTTTGCACTCACAACGGGTGGATACCAGAGTGGCCAAATGGGGCAGACTGTAAATCTGCTGGCTTATGC
>N._albigula_661_foregut__coassemble_57_pt1 | contig 13655 bp, 10 predicted proteins | sample N__albigula_661_foregut__metabat2_high_PE_002 | metagenome-assembled genome bin N
ATACGAAGCCAACTTTGTAATTGAAACCTGTGCCATGAATTTTGTAATGGTCCAGCATATCCCAATTGGAATTACCCCTGACCGTTGTGCCCAAACCGGAATCGTAGATATACGCATCTGTCAGAGACTCCTGCCAATAGGAGCTAAGTCTGTAGTCGATAGAGGTGATCCCGAAATCCATTCCCCAGAAGAACTTATCACATATATTGCCACCGATGGCAATGTTATACTCATCAATAGAGCCTTTCTCAGAGACCTCAAAGTATCCGTTACCACGGGTGCCATCACCATACTGACCATACCAGTTGGTCTGGCCGCCGACCTCATCTGCATCGGTCAAGAACGCGTCATAACCCATTATGGACAGCCATGGAACATAGCTGCCATATGGTGGATTATAGGGGTCGTAATTTTCACCGCTGACAACATCGTCGACAGTGAGCCCGTATTGGCTGCTGATTCCGGCAATGTAGTTGCTCATTGAGGTCTGCAGATTGGGGATACCACCTGCATAACGACGGTTAAACGAGGCTGTCTTGTTATAGGTAAAACCTAAATTGATATTGGGGCAGATGTCACTTGGAAATTTGATCGTGAACACGCCACCGATATTATTGAGGTTGAACCTTGTCATCGACTCTGTGTTCGACATATTTCCGGATGTGGCTTTTGCGGAATTCACGTCCAGTCCCAATGTGAAACCTACATCATTGCTGCGGTAGACTCCGATACCTCCGGGGTTTTGCGAGAGACATGACAAGTCGCCACCGAGGGCGCCGAACGCTCCGGCCATAGACATGAACCTTGCGGTGCCACGCAGGTCGCGCTGCGACATCGTATAAGCCACAGGCACATTCTGCGCCGATGCTAATAATGAAGGCACACAGAGTAATATTGCAATTGCGTAAAATTTTTTCATAGTGTGAAATTCATTGGTTCTATTAAAAAAAGGTCTGACGGAGCTAAATTGTTCTCCGTCAAACCTGAAAAATCTTATTATCTTCTGCCGCCACGGCCTCCGCCGCCACCCGAACGGTGACCGCCACCGCCGCCATAACTACGCGAGCCTCCACTTGAGCGGTACGAACCGCCGCTATTGCTGCTGCGTGTTGTGGAGCTATTATAACTGCGGTTTGAATTCGAGTTTGAGCTACGGTTGTTGTAGCTGCGGTTGGTCGACGAGTTGTTGTTGCTATTGTTGTAAGAACGGTTGCTCGGATTCGTGGTTGTGCTGTATCCTCCGCCCCTGCGGTTGCCTGCATTGGTAGTTCCCACTGAACCGGTGCTGTTCTGGCCACGACGGTTATAGTTACCCTTATATTGATTGGTTGCGCCGGCACCCGAGACTTCGTTTCTGCCCCGATGGCCGTAACCATAACGGTTGCTTGTGTTGCCCGGACGAGTAGCTACTGATGAATTGCCGGGACGGGCTGCGCTTGGATATCTGCCGCCTGAGTATCCGGAACGAGCCACATTGCCATGATAGTTACCGCCGGGGCGGGTGTTGTGCGACCAGCCGGCATTCGGGCGATTCGGACGGAAGGCTCCGGTATTGTTGGCATAGTGTGGACGTGGCGGACGATGTCCCCAATCGGGGTGCGGATGCCAGGCACTACCCCAACCCCACGATGGTCCCCAGCCCCAAGACCAGGAAGGTCCCCAAGTCCACGACGGACCCCAGGTCCACGACCATGACGGGCCCCAGGTCCACGAGGGACCCCACGCGTAGTTCCAATACCATCCGGGACGGTAATACCAGTTATAGTAAGACGGTGCCCAACCATACGCTCCGGTGTAGATGCTGGTGAACATCGGCGTTCCGTTCTCAATCACGATATCTACGTTGCCATACGAATTCTCGAGAACATCGCTTAGAATATTGGCATTGTCAACTACGATGGTCGGATTGTAAAATTTCTGTATCTGCTGGGTATATACAAAATCTTCTGCATTCTCAGCTGCAGCACCGATTGTGTCAATCTCACTCTCGTAGTAGAAACCACGACGGTTATAGTCATCGACATCCATCGAGCTGAAGTCTGCGATATAGTTGGATTCCAGTTTCTTATTCTTATTGTTTTTAGAATTTGATTTTGAATCCTTCTTTTCGCTCTTGGCTTTCGGATTATAGTATATATCATCGAATTCGTCCTGCGCGACAATTGCGGGGACGACCATTGCTGTCAGTGTCAGACCTAATAAAAATCTTCTCATAACTCTTCTGATTAGTTTGATACTTTGACTAAAAACAAATTGGATAGTTTAAGAGTTTATGCACAAAAATACTAAAATATCTTTTAATTACACCACAAACTGTATTAATATCTCTAAATAAATCTAAAATTTCAGATAAAAGTCGCGGCAGAGCTCCCTGTGCTCATCTGTGGGACATCCCGGTGATATTTCGAGAGTAATGACCGGTATGTCGGAAGCTGCGAGATCCTCCCTTGTAGTACTCATCTCCATGAGTACTCTTTTGACCGGTGCATCCGGGTGTCCTCTCACCCAAGCTGCACGGACCATCTTGAGGCCACAGTTACCTGCGACGCCACAGAGTTCTTCGTACTGTTCGGACGGGACTACCATAGCGATACGACCTTCGGGTGACAGCAAACCACTACCCTTCTCAATTATTTTAGCAGGCGAAAGTCCGCTCTGATGCCGCGCAATCATACGTGGCGTGTCAGGATTCGAAACTCCACTGTCGAAATATGGTGGATTGGAGATTATCAGATCGTAGCTAACATCGGCGAGCTCGTTGAAGTCACAGTGTGAAACTCTAAGCCTTCCCGCCCAAGGTGAGTTGGTAAAATTACCGGACGCCTCAATCAGTGACGGCTCATCTACGTCAATAGCTTCGATCATGGCCGACTCATTCCGTTGGGCACACATAAGGGCTATGACACCGCAGCCTGTGCCCACATCAAGTATAGTCCGGGCACATTCCACAGTTGCCCATGATGCTATCAGAACAGCATCTACGCCGATTTTCATGGAGCCACTTCCATGAGAGCATTCAAACTTTTTGAAGCGGAATGTCGAGGTTCGCATAATTCAGAAATATTTTGTAATTTTGCACTCGCAAAATTAACAAAAAGATGGCAAAGAAATTTCATTTCAAAGAATCTGACCTGAATATCACCACCGGTGGATCAATATATAGAACTCCCGACACCTTCGACATCGCCTATTTTGAACATGCAGAAGAGTCTAACATTCTGTTGCTTCCGTTATCCAACGAGGTGTTTTTTCCATATATGCAGATTGGGTCTATTCTTGACCATCCGGATTCAATAGCCACAATCAAGAAGGCACTCAAGGACCACGAACCTCTGTTTTTCTTTCTGGCATCAGACACGATGCCCGACGACCCGGCATACACCGAACTTGAAGATGTGCTGCACGCACGCGGAGTTGTGGGCTACGTCAACGAAATAAATACCAACGAAAATGGAGCATTGTACTTCACTGCCACCATCGGTCCACGTGCGATTATCCTTGACCTTCACCGCAAGACTCCATATCTACGCGGAGACATCACATATGCTCCGGCAGAAAAGATTGAAGAAAATGAAGCGGAACGTGACGTGACCAAGCGCATCGATCAGATGTATCTTAAAATCACAGAACATCTGACCGACGGAGACCGCAAACATCTTTACGAATTGCTCGACAAGATACCGGCTGATTCAGTGCGCCGTTTCTATTTCATGGTGCAGAACTCCCCTCTCGACCCTGACACACGCTACCAGCTGCTTGAACTTTGGACCCTGTCAGAGCAACGGAAGAAATTTGCCGAAGTGCTTGAGACCCAGATGGAGGAGCTGAATATACGCGCTGACATCCACCGAAAGACACTGGCCGAGTTAGGTCAGCGTCAGCGCGACGAATTTCTGCGCACCCAGATGCAGCAGATCAAGAACGAACTCGGTGACTCCGAAGAGGCTGAAGCAGATGAGCTTCGCCGACGCGCCAATGCAAAAGAATGGAGCGAAGAGGCCGCCAAACGCTTCGAGAAGGAGCTTAAGAAGTTGTCACGTTTCAATCCGACATCGCCCGATTACGCCATACAATACTCCTATCTCGACGAATATCTGAGTCTGCCGTGGAACCATTGCGACAACGCAGATTTCACACTCGACCGTGTTGAGGAAGTGCTCGACCGTGAACACTTCGGACTTGAAAAGGTCAAAGAAAGGATTGTCGAGCAAATGGCTGTTCTTAAGCTCCGCAAGGACACAAAGTCTCCGATTCTCTGCCTGTACGGTCCTCCCGGAGTCGGCAAGACCTCGCTCGGCAAATCGGTGGCCGAAGCGTTGGGACGCAAATATGTTCGCGTGGCACTGGGCGGACTGCATGACGAAGCTGAGATCCGCGGTCACCGTCGCACATATCTCGGATCAATGCCCGGTCGGATCATCAATGCACTTGTGAAGTGCGGCACCAGTGACCCGGTGATGGTGCTCGACGAAATAGACAAGATTGGAGCCGACTACAAGGGAGACCCCTCGCAGGCGCTGCTCGAAGTTCTCGACCCTGAACAGAACTGCAAATTTCACGATAATTATATTGATCAGGACTATGACCTGTCGAAAGTGCTGTTCATAGCCACTGCCAACTCATTGTCGACCATATCATCGCCACTGCTCGACCGTATGGAACTGATTGAAATCGGTGGCTACGTGGAAGATGAGAAAGTAGAGATAGCGACACGTCATCTCATACCCAAGAATCTTGTGGAGCATGGCTTCAGCGCCGACGAGATGAGTTTCACCGACGGAGCCCTGAGAGAAATTATAGGTTCATACACACGCGAAAGCGGTGTGCGTCGCCTTGAGAAGAAAATCAATGAGATACTGCGCAAGCAAGCCCGACTGAAAGCATCGGGCAAGGAATTCCCCACCGTAATCGACAAGGAACTTGTCACGAAATACCTCGGCAGACCGGAGGCGTTCAACGATGTTTACGAAAACAACGAAATACCGGGCATTGTGACCGGTCTGGCATGGACGCAGGCAGGTGGAGAAATCCTATTTATAGAGTCTTCAACAGCACCCGGCAAGGAATGTAAGCTTGTACTGACAGGAAATCTTGGAGATGTCATGAAAGAATCGGCGATGCTTGCCTTGCAATATATCAAGGCCAATAGCGACAAGTTGGGCATCAGCGAGGAGCGCCTTCAGGTAGGCACGGTTCATGTACACGTGCCGGAGGGTGCGGTGCCTAAGGATGGCCCGTCGGCAGGTGTGACAATAGTAACCTCACTGGCATCGACATTTACAGGACGCAAAGTGCGAAGCCATCTGGCCATGACAGGCGAAATCACGCTTCGCGGCAAGGTTCTTCCGGTTGGCGGAATAAAAGAGAAGATTCTCGCAGCAAAACGAGCAGGAATAAAAACGGTTCTACTCTGCGAGAAGAACCGTAAGGATATCGAAGAAATCAAACCGGAATATATTGACGGTCTTGAGTTCCATTATGTTGAGACTGTAGATCAGGTGCTCGACTTTGCGTTGTTGCCCTGACGGCGGCGAGGACGCCGTTTGCGTCCCTGTTTCGCATCGGGAGTGCTTGCCGGCCTCGCATTAGCCCCGGCACCCGCAGCTCCTGAAGATTTGCCTGAGGATTTAGAGGAGGACTTAGAGGAGGACTTACCTGAAGGTTTGCGTCGGCGGTTGCGGCTTCTGCCACGACCGCCGGCTGCATATTGTGGAGCTTCGCCGAAATCTGCTGACAGTCCGACACGCGGCACTTCGGCTTCAAGCAGGCGTTCAATTGCAGAGAGTCGGTGGAAGTCGTCGGGCGAGACGAATGTCACAGCACGTCCATCGCGGTCGGCACGCGCGGTGCGACCGATGCGGTGAACATAATCTTCGGCCTCACGAGGCACGTCAAAGTTGACTACCATCTCGATGTCGTCGATGTCAATTCCCCGCGATATGATGTCGGTGGCTACTACCACATTGACTTTGCCTGACTTAAAATCGAGCATTACATCCTCGCGCTTGTTCTGGTCGAGGTCTGAATGCATCTCGGCAATACTGAGATTGAACTTGCGCAACTCACGCGCAAGATTTTTTACCTTCAGTTTCGACGACGAGAAGATGATGACGCGCTTGGGTGGATTCTCCTTGAATATAGATTTGAGTATAGGCAGTTTCTGCGGCTCGTAGCAAATGTAGGCTGATTGCTTGATTTTCTCTGCCGGTTTCGACACCGCAAGCTTAACCTCTGCCGGATTCTTAAGAATTTTACCGGCCATTTGCTGGATTTTAGGGGGCATGGTAGCCGAAAACATAAGTACCTGCACATCTTTGGGCAGATGCGAGAATATCTGCATTATGTCTTCATAAAAGCCCATATCGAGCATGCGGTCGGCCTCGTCGAGTATAAAGAACGAAACTTTCGACAGATCTACATACCCCATGCTGAGGTGCGCAAGGAGTCGACCCGGAGTAGCTATCACAACATCAGCACCCATTTTGAGGCTTTTGCGTTGCTGCTCATATGTATAACCGTCAGTGCCACCATAAACTGCCATGCCACTTACAGGCATAAAATAAGCGAAACCCTGAAGCTGCCGGTCAATTTGTTGCGCCAACTCACGCGTGGGCGACATTACAACACAGTTCACTGCATCTGAAGGATAGCCACCGTCGGCCAATTTATTGATAACCGGCAGCAGATATGCAGCTGTCTTACCGGTTCCGGTCTGAGCGCACGCCAACAGGTCCCGGCCTTCCATTATAATAGGGATTGTCATTTCCTGGACAGGAGTACATTCATCGAAATGCATATCCCACAGACCATCGAGCACGTCATCGTTGGTCAATATTTCATCAAATCTCATTATTAGTATTAAAATTATGCTACAAAATTAATATTTTTTGCCTAAAAAAGGAAATATTGAGCTGACTCGCTCGATTCATTTAGATATAGATTACATATTTTATTGATACATAACGGCATGAAAAAAATACTAAAAAATAAATTAAAATTTTAAAAACTTTTTAAATACATCTATTGTTTATTAGTTATCAAAAGCAAAACAATCAATAACAATCAAAAATCAAACAAAATGAAAGCGAACAAATCTTTTGAGGAGCGACTTATAGGACTTCAGGGTAATCTTCTAAATTTCGCCTACCAGCTTACCACCAACCGCGAACAAGCTGAAGACTTGCTTCAGGACACCACTCTCAAGGCACTGGCCAACGAAGACAAATATGTTGATAATGTGAATTTCAAAGGCTGGATATTCACAATCATGCGTAACATCTTCATCAACAATTACCGACAGAATGTTCGCAAAGCCACTGTTGTAGACCAGACAGAAGACTTATACCATCTTAACATAAGCCAGGAGTCAGGACTCGAGACCCCGGAAGGTTCGTACGCAGTAAAAGAAATTTCGGCAGCCCTCAACAACTTCAGCGAGGAATACCGCGTACCGTTCAACATGTTTGTAGCGGGTTACAAATACAACGAAATTGCCGACAAGCTTAATCTTCCGCTCGGCACCATCAAGAGCCGTATCTTCTGCGCCCGCAAGAAACTCCGCGAGCAACTCGAGGACTATGCATACTGATTTGCGGTCAGTTGTCAGTCATGAGTCATCAGATAATTTTATAAAAAGATATAGGTATCAGGTAAACTGATTCAATGTATAAAGATATTTTTTTGATTGTTTATTGAGATTGTTTAAACCCTTGCTCATTTTCTTCGATGGGCAAGGGTTTGAAATTTGTTATTTGCGGCCTTAAAATAATTAGGCCGGTATGCTATCTTTTGGATTTGATTTTGCTGATTACATGCAGAGCAGAGGGTGATATGATGATATCAACAGGAACATCATGCGGCTCCAATGGTATTTCCTCGACTATCTGAAACTCAAATCCAACACCTATTTTGGTGGCCTTGGTAGTGCTCAAAAGCCGATCGTAGAATCCCTTTCCGCGTCCAAGCCTGTTGCCCTTCCGGTCGTAGGCCACACCGGGAACAACAATCAGTTCTATTGAATCGCTGTCTACGACATTTGTTCCTGTCGGTTCTTCGATATGGAAAGCTCCGAGCTCCAACCGACTTTCTTCGAAAGGTAGAATTTCAAGATTCACACCGTTGACACGAGGCAGATAGAAATTCTTTTTACCTGCCCATTTCTTAAGAAACTTATGTGTTGGCAACTCGTCGGGCAACGAGTGATACATCAATATATGTTCCGCCATAAGGAATGCAGCTGTCTGCTCCAGCCGACCGAAAACTCGGTCAGCTTCGTCGAGTTTCTCACTCTCCAGCAACATCGCTTTCATTGCCTTGATTTTCTTTCGGAGTTCCTTTTTGTCCATATGTATTTTTTTAGATAACTTACTTATAACACAAAATCAGTGGAAGACTTCAAACAAAAGTCCTCCACTGATATAACGTTTTAGTTGCAGATTTGGTTATTTCCCTCCTATCTTGACCGGTGAATTTCCGGAATTAAGTTCTTTTAGCGCACGCTTCACCGTGCTGTCTTTCTGGTTGAGAATCTCAATGAAAGCGTCATATCCGACGAGATCGCGGGCCAAGAATGCCTTAATCATGTTTGTGAGCAAGTCGCGCGACTTGTTGATGTAGAACCAACGTGCAGGCAGGCCATTTTCGGCGGCGTAACTTACGAATGCAGTAAGCAGCGCACCATCACGGGGAATTACCCTGTTCATCGCTGTCATGGTTTTCTCACCCTTCATCAGCGGACGGTATGTCTCGGACATGTCGCGTGCGAACTTCTGAAGAAGACCGAGATTGCTTGCTTCGACATAGTAGCTGGTATATCCGATTGTATCTTCAGGCACAAACACGTCGGGCATAATACCACCGCCTCCATAGACAGTGCGTCCTCCGAGTGTAGTGAACTTCTTACTCTTATCAACCTTGATACTGTCCACATTGTAGAACTCACCGTGCGTGTAACGATCCACAATATCGAGTTCATACTTGCCGTCCTTGCCTTTGCTGTAATCTTTCTGGATAGAGCGTCCGGAAGGAACATAATAGCGGGCCACAGTCAGCCGGATGGCCGAACTGTCGGGCAGCGCAAGCTGATTCTGAACCAGACCTTTGCCAAATGTGCGGCGTCCTATCACCAGACCGCGGTCATTGTCCTGAATAGCTCCTGCAAAGATTTCCGATGCAGACGCAGAATATTCGTTGGTAAGCACAACGAGTTCTGAATCCTGATACTGCCCGGTGCCGTCACTGACAGCTACAGTCTCATTCTCAGACATTCTGCCCTTTGTGTAGACTATCATCTGGCCGGCAGGCAGGAATTCGTTGGCCATATAGATGGCCTGATCCATAAATCCGCCAGAGTTTCCGCGCAAATCGACCACAAATTTTGTAGCGCCTTTGGCCTTGAGATCGCCGAGAGCATTGTAGAACTCATCGTAGGTATTGCGGGCAAACTTGCTGACTTTCACATAACCGGTATGTGCGTCGATCATGTATTTTGCATCCACGCTATTGGAGGGTATCGCGCCGCGCGTCACCTCGAAAGTGAGAGGCTTGGCCGATGACCTTCTTTTGACCTTAACCTTGACCTTGGTGCCTTCCGGCCCACGCAATGTGCTGAACACCTCGTCGGTGGTTGCCTTGACACCGGAGATTTTCTTACCATTGGCTTCGAGAATCTGGTCTCCTGCAAGAATACCAACCATTTCCGAGGGTCCTCCGGCCACGACCTCAATCACGTTGACAGTGTCGTTGAGAATCTGAAACATCACGCCAACTCCTCCGAATGAACTCTCCAGATCGTCGTTGGTGATTTGCAGATCCTCCTTGGGGATATAGACCGAGTGCGGATCGAGTTGAGCCAGCAGATCGGGGATTACCTTCTCAAGCAAGCTGTCAGGGTTGACTTCATCTACATACTGCTGATTGATAACCTCAAGTATTGTCCGCAGCTTCTTCTCCTCATCGGTCAGACGGACCATAGCCGAATATCTCCCGATAAAAATACCACCGATAATTCCTATTGAAAGTAACAGGGGAACAAGCACGTACCCCCAGTTCCGTCTATTGCTCATCTGCGTTTTCGTTGGGAATATGCACGATTTCAATACCTGCCTGCTTCAGCAGTTCGAGACCGTCGGTAATACGATAAAGTTCCGAAAAAACCACTCTTTTGATTCCTGATTGAATAATCAGTTTTGAACACTCCATGCATGGACTGGCTGTTACATATAGAGTACTCCCTTCACTCGAATTATTGCTTCTGGCCACTTTGGTTATGGCATTAGCCTCGGCATGGAGCACATATGGCAACGTGACACCTTCAGACGATTCACAAACGTTAGGGAATCCGGAGGGGGTTCCGTTGTAGCCGTCAGAGATAATCATCTTGTCTCGAACGATCAGAGCGCCGACTTGACGCCGCTCGCAATATGAGTTCTCGCTCCAGATTCTCGCCATCCGCAGATACCTGCGGTCGAGAAGATCCTGTTTGTCCGACATAAATTAAAGTCAGTTAATATTATAATTCGTTGTGGTCGAGTAGAAATCTTTCGGCATCGAGAGCTGCCCGACAACCTGTGCCTGCTGATGTTACAGCCTGTCGATAAATCGGGTCTGCACAGTCGCCCGCAGCAAAGACGCCATCTACATTTGTTGCAGTGGTCGGAGCCTTGGTTACGATGTAACCCTGCTCGTCGAGCTCGATGTAGTCCTTGAATGTGTCGGTATTCGGTTTGTGTCCGATTGCGAGGAAAAATCCATCGATCGGCAAATCGAACTTTTCTTCTTCGGCGGTGCCCAAGTGACGCACTATATGCGCACCCTCGACACCATCGTCGCCATAGAGACCGGTGGTGTTGCAATTATAGAGCACTTCGATGTTATCCTTCTCGCGCACACGCTTCTGCATAACCTTCGATGCCCTCAGATAGTTCTTCCGTACAATCATATATACCTTCTTGGCGAGTGTGGCGAGATAGAGTGCCTCTTCACAGGCTGTGTCTCCACCTCCGACAACTGCGACAATACGGTTACGATAGAAGAATCCATCGCAGGTTGCACATGCACTGACGCCAAGGCCGCGATACTTATCCTCATCATCGATGCCAAGATATTTTGCTGATGCTCCGGTACAGATGATTACTGTGCTGGCATTGTAGACGTCTCCACGATCGTCCTCGCATCTGAACGGTCTTCTCGAAAAATCTACTTTCACAATAGCGCGCGGTTTGATGGTCGTGCCAAACCGTAAGGCCTGATTCTTCAGATCTTCCATCATTTGCATGCCTTGCACTCCCTCCGCATATCCCGGAAAGTTCTCGACGTCAGTGGTCTGTGTCAGCTGACCGCCGGGGCTGTCACCCTCCATCAGTATGGGATTGAGATTCGCGCGCGAAGCGTATATTCCGGCTGTACATCCTGCCGGGCCTGAACCGATAATCAGTACTTTAGTATCTGTGATTTCCATTGTCTATGTTTTTTAGGGTTATAGTTTGCGGCTTTCAATCCGCTACTATTATTAACATTTCTAACGTGAAATATTTCAAATAATTTCACATTTATTCGGCATATGTGTACAATCAACGCAAATCTACCACTTCAAAATCGCTCATTTTCTCGACCGGACACACATAATTTGCATCTTTAACCTGAGATTTTATGCTCATTGACGAGATGGTAACCGTTGTTCTTTTGTCGTTTTTGTCGCGTATGATTAAGCGTTCGGGAAGCAACGAGCTTTTATTCAAAGCTATTTCGATGGCCTTGATTTCAGAATTCTTTGCTTTAGGATTAAGCAGAATCAGATATCTCGCCGAGTCTTTTCGTTTCGAGAAATACACTCTGTAGTCCGCTTTGTACCCACGGATATATTCCAGAGGGTTCGACTCACGAACTTCCTGATTAGTCGGATTGACTACGGTAATTTCTTTTGTCGATGGATTTGCAGTCCACATATTTTTACCATCGAACCAGGAAGTTGCATGCGGAGTCTCCAACTTAAATTTTCTACCGGCCATATTGAGTGCACCGGAGACGCTGCCCGTGTCTGAGTTCACCCGGAACTTACAGTCTACTGTTGAAGTTACGCCAATCTTAGCGACTGCTTTGTCTAAGACTTGCGCAGCAGATTCGGCGCCAAATGCCGAAACCGCGCATGTCAAGAGTAATGCAATAATGATTAGATATGGTTTGTTCATAATATTTGACTATTCGATTGATGCGAGAATCTCTTCAAGTTTCATAGAATCAACGAGCACGGCTCTGGGTTTACCGCCCTGCGATGGTCCAACCACTCCAAGTCGCTCCAGCTGATCCATTATTCTACCCGCGCGGTTGTATCCTATTTCGTAAGTACGTTGCACGGACGATGTTGAAGCACGACCTGAGCTTACAACAGCTCGTGCAATTTCCGGTAACTTCTGGTCGAGTTCGCCGGTCGAGCCCACGTCGGCCGGACCGTCGCCATTATCGAGAGTCGGCTCCGGCAATTCGTAGACACCTTGCGGATAGGGCTGTCGGGAAATGTAGTCACAGATTGCCTCAACCTCCGGAGTGTCGATAAACGCGCATTGCACACGAACCATCTCCGAGCCGTGAAAAATAAGCATGTCGCCACGTCCGATTAGCTGGTTGGCACCGGGAGCGTCAAGAATTGTGCGAGAATCGACAGCTGACAGCACTTTGAACGATATACGGGCCGGGAAGTTGGCCTTGATAATACCGGTAATTACATTGACCGACGGACGCTGTGTGGCCAGAATGACGTGCATACCTGCCGCGCGGGCTTTCTGTGCGAGACGTGCGATTGGAGTCTCGATGCTCTTGCCCGCTGTCATGATCAGGTCACCGAACTCATCGACAATAACCACAATGTAGGGCAAGAATTTGTGACCGTCGGCCGGATTCAAAACGCAGTCGCGGATTTTAGCATTATACTCCTCAAGATTACGAACCTGAGCTTTCTTCAGGAGAGTATAGCGGCGCTCCATCTCTACAACCAGCGAATTGAGTGTCTGCTCGACCTTCGATGTGTCCGTAATGACGGCTTCCTCCTCTTCGCCGGGGATGGCCGCCATGTAGTAGTTCTTGATTTTATTATAGAGACTGAACTCCAGCTGCTTGGGGTCTATCATCACAAATTTCACCTCGTGAGGTGCTTTGCGGTAGAGAATAGATGCTATTATGGCGTTCAGACCGACAGACTTACCCTGACCTGTGGCACCGGCAACAAGCAGGTGAGGCATTTTGCACAAATCGGCGATGTAAACATCGTTTGAGATGGTTGAACCAAGCGCAATGGGCAGATTGTATTTCGACTCCTGATATTTTTTTGACTTGATGACAGTCCGCATCGATACCACCTGCTTATCCTTGTTCGGCACCTCGATACCGACGGTGCCCTTACCGGGAATCGGAGCGATGATACGCACGCCGTTGGCAGCGAGCCGGAGGGCAATGTCATCTGTAAGGCTGCGGATCTTAGCAATCTTCACTCCATTCTCAGGCACAATTTCATAAAGAGTCACTGTCGGTCCGACAGTTGCCTCAATGCTTGTAATCGGTATACCGAAATCAAGGAGTGTGGATTCAATCAGTCGTTTATTATCAAGTTGCTCCTGGGGATCAACTTCGACACGCTGCTTGCCTTCGCACAGCAAATCAAA
>N._albigula_661_foregut__coassemble_60_pt1 | contig 13435 bp, 11 predicted proteins | sample N__albigula_661_foregut__metabat2_high_PE_002 | metagenome-assembled genome bin N
GACCTCAAAGCGTGGCGCGACAGCCAACGGAAACACCGTTCTGACACCATCATTCTGGATATCCATCGCCTCGCTCCTAACAACAATCACAGCAGTTGTCATCAAATAACCTCATGGAAGAAGATATCAAACAGGCCGGTAAGGAAGATGCCGGTCAGGTAAAATTGTCCGAAGTAATCAGAGCCACCCTCAAGCATTGGCCATGGATATTGCTATCACTGACCGTGTGCTTGATTTTAGCGATATTCAACGTTCTGCGTGCCGTGCCCCAGTACAAACGCGACGCCTCGATTGTCATCAAGGAGGACCAGAAGCACGGCACCGCCGGATTTGACCTGTCCGGACTCGCCGACCTCGGTTTCATGAACTCCAATACCAATCTGTTCGACGAGGTGAACCGACTGAGGTCGCGCGACCTCAACGCCGAAGTTGTCGAGAAACTGGACCTGGAAACAAGCTATTGGCAGCCCGGAGTCTTCCACGACAAAATACTGTATGGAGGAGAGATTCCGGTCAAGGCTGAATTCTCGTCGGGTCTCGACGAGGAGGGAATGTCTTTCAAGATCAAGATCGACAGCAAAGACTCTTTCACCATCAGCAAGCTCAAGATTGGCAGCAAAGGCAAAGAGGAATCAGTGAAGCAAGGAAGCTACCGCTTCGGCCAGCCCATACGGACACCCGACGGAAGTTTCGTCATCAACAAAACTCCGGGTTTTGCCATCGACAAGAAGGGCGACAACGAATTCGTGGTGACAAAAGACTCCAAATATGGTGCGACAAAAGGTCTTGAGTCAAGCGTCAATATCACATTCAAGCGCAACGAAGGCAACACCGTCGGCATCTCGGTGACGAACGCATCGCCCAAGATGGCCGAAGACATCATCAACGCCATAATCGATGTCTACAACCAGCGCTGGATTGACAGCCGCAACCAGATAGCCATCAGCACCAACGAGTTTATAGACGAACGTCTGAGGGTCATTGAGAATGAGCTGGGCAATGTCGAGAACGACATATCCACATATCAGTCGCAACACATGATTCCGGACCTGCAGAAAGCAGCAGAGCTTTATCTGTCGGGCAGCCAGGAGTCTGACGTGGCCATGCTTGAACTCAACAACAGGCTGCAGGTGGCCAAATTCATGCGCGACCACGTGGCCAATGAGAAGAACCGCTCGCAGATTATACCGGCCAACGCCGGCATTGACAACCGCGGCCTCGAAGAGATGATAAAAGTCTACAACGAGAAGGCAGTGGTCCGTAAGCAGTTGGCCGACAACAGCTCCGAAAGTCACCCCTTGGTGATTGATTTGGACTCACAGCTGGCCGATATGCGCGCCAACATCATCAAATCGCTCGACAACGAAGTGTCGGCTCTGGGCACACAGATCCGCAACCTTCAGTCGAATATGAACCGTAACTCCTCGAATATCGCGCAGACTCCGGTACAGGCCAAATACCTGCTGTCGGTAGAGCGTCAGCAGAAAGTCAAAGAGTCGCTCTACCTCTATCTGCTGCAGAAACGTGAAGAGAACCAGCTGTCGCAGGCCTTTACGGCATACAACACCGAAATCATAGCGCGTCCTCACGGCGGACCGAAGCCTGTGTCACCCCACATGTTCCGGATGATGGTACTTGCACTCTTCTTCGGAATCTGCATACCATTCGGCGCCGAATACTTCCTGATGGTGACCAACAACAAGATCCGCACACGCAAGGATCTCGAGAAGCTCAAGGCTCCGCTGCTTGGCGAAATACCGCAATACAAATTCCCGAGAAGCGACAAGAACCACAACACGCTTGTTGTGAAGCAGGGTGAACGCGACGTGGTCAACGAGTCGTTCCGACTGTTGCGGTCCAACCTGAGATTTGTAAGCGGCGAGGCGGACAATTGCGAGGTCGAGATGTTCACTTCGTTCATACCCGGCTCGGGCAAGACATTCATCACGATGAATCTCGCGGCCACCTACGCACTGCGCAGCAAGAAGACACTGGTGATCGACTGCGACATGCGCCGCGCCGCCACATCAGAATATGTCGGCTCGCCCCGCCGAGGCATCGCCGACTTCCTGAGCGGACACATCGCCGATGTCAATGAAGTAATCGTGTCGGGCAAACTCCTGCCGAACCTCGACGTGCTGCCCGTCGGCACCATACCGCCTAATCCCACCGAGCTGCTCGAGTCGCCCAAATTTGCCGAGACTATCGAGAAGCTCAGAAGTGAATATGCGTTCATCCTCATAGACTGTCCGCCTATTGAAAATATGGCTGACTCGCAGGTTATCAACGAATCGTGCGACCGCGCGGTGTTCATTATCCGTGCCGGAGCGCTTGAGAAGTCCATGATTGGCGACCTGAACGAAATCTTCACACAGAAGAAGTTCAAAAACCTCGGAGTCGTGCTTAATTCCGTGTCGCTCGCCAGCACCGGTTATGGCTCGTATGGCAAACATGGATATGGTTATGGCTACGGCAACGTCCAGCCAAAAGACAATAAATAAAACTCGATGGCAACAAAAGTATTAGTCACGGGAGGTGCGGGATTCATCGGATCAAATCTGTGCGAGCATTTGCTGACACAGGGCTACAGCGTGCGTTGCCTTGACAATTTCGCCACAGGCAAATGGCAGAACATCATACCCCTGATTGCAGACTATCCCGACACATTCGAGATGATGGTCGGAGATATCCGCAATATCGAAGACTGCCGCAAAGCAGCCGCAGGAGTTGAATACGTGTTCCACGAAGCAGCCTTAGGGTCAGTGCCTCGTTCGATAGAAGATCCGGTCACCACCAACGACGTGAACATCGGAGGCTTTCTCAACATGCTTGTAGCCGCACGCGACGCCAAGGTGAAGCGATTCATATTCGCAGCATCATCATCGACCTATGGTGACTCCAAGAGCCTGCCCAAGGTAGAAGACGTTATCGGCAAGCCGCTTTCGCCCTACGCTATCACAAAATATGTCGATGAGCTGTATGCCGACGTGTTCGCCCGAACGTATGGCATCGAATATATCGGCCTACGCTACTTCAACGTATTCGGCCGCCGTCAGGACCCTCACGGCGCCTATGCTGCAGTTATACCCCTGTTTGTTAAAAAATTCATGGCTCACGAGTCGCCCAATATCAACGGCGACGGTGAATACTCACGCGACTTCACATATATCGACAATGTCATTCAGATGAATATGCTCGCCATGACGACCACCGACAAGGAGGCCGTCAACCAGATCTACAACACGGCGTTTGGCGAGCGGACCACTTTGAATCAGCTTGTAGATAACCTGCGCGAGTTTCTCGGAGCGAAAGATTCTCAGATATTAACTATCGAACCCACACACGGCCCCAACCGCGCCGGCGATATTCCCCACTCACTCGCATGCATTGATAAGGCAAGGCGTCTGCTCGGATACAATCCGGCATACTCCATGCGCGCCGGTCTCAAAGAAGCCTGCGATTGGTATTGGGAAAATCTGTAAACTATGAATAAAGACATAAAAATATGTGTGATTGGACTCGGTTATGTCGGGTTGCCACTCGCACGATTATTTTCAACAAAATATCCCACTGTCGGATTCGACATCAACCCCAAGCGCTGTGCCGCGCTGATGTCCGGACATGACAACACCCTCGAGGTTGACGAGGCACTGCTGCTCGATGCCATAAACAACCATGGACTTGTCTGCACATCCGACATTGATGCAATCCGCGACTGCAACTTCTACGTGGTGGCGGTTCCGACACCGGTCGACCGTAACAACAATCCGGACCTGACCCCTCTCTACGGAGCGTCGGAGATTGTTGCAAAAGTCATTTCAGCAGGAGACACCGTGGTCTACGAATCGACGGTCTACCCCGGTGCCACCGAGGAGGACTGCGTGCCGGTAATTGAAAAAGGAAGCGGTCTGAAATTCAACCGTGATTTCTACGTAGGCTATTCACCCGAACGCATCAACCCGGGCGACAAGGAGCACACCGTCGAAAAGATAAAGAAAGTCGTGTCAGGCTCCACACCCGAGACCGGCAGACTTGTCAACGAAGTCTACTCGTCGGTAATAACGGCCGGAACGCATCTGGCAAGCAGCATCAAGGTTGCCGAAGCTGCAAAAGTCATCGAGAACGCGCAGCGCGACATCAACATTGCATTTGTCAACGAGCTCTCCAAGATATTCACGTTGATGGATATCGACACCACAGAAGTTCTCGAGGCAGCCGGAACAAAATGGAACTTCATGCCGTTCAAACCCGGATTGGTCGGCGGTCACTGCATCGGAGTGGATCCCTACTACCTTGCTCAGTGCGCCCAGCGCCACGGCTATAACCCGGAGATAATACTCGCCGGGCGACGCATGAACGACGGCATGGGTGCCTACATAGCGTCGAGAGTGGTGCGCCTTATGCTCAAGAAAGGCATACAGGTGCTCGGAAGCGACATACTCATACTCGGCATAACATTCAAGGAGAACTGTCCGGATGTTCGCAACACCAAAGTGGTTGATATCGTAAAGGCTCTCAACGACTATAATCTCAGCGTGACCATCTTCGATCCCTGGGCAAATGCCGACACCGTGAAGAAATATTACGGACTCGACATCATCAACGAATTGCCGGCCGACAAGAAATTCGACACCGTAATAGCCGCTGTGGCCCACGACATTTTCCGGGAGCTGGATATGAACGCTATTTTAAAGCCCAGCCACGTGGTTTTCGATGTAAAATCCACGTTCGAACGCGCCGATATCGACGAACGGCTTTAAAAGTGCAAATTATATGATACACGCTTTAAACCGCCGGTCATGAAATTCAACCCGTCGCACATATTGAGCATTATCGCGGCCTTTATGCTGGCTAACTGCATGTCGGCCAAGAACGTGACACTCGAAGACTTAGGCCTTGAGAAACTTGAGGATGGCTCCGTCAGTATCAGCCGGACAATAAATCTTGAAGGCAACACACTTCTGATTCCATCGGGCGTCACTCTTGATTTTACCGGAGAAGGAAGTATCACATCAGGCACTGTCACGGGCAACAATACAGCAATCAGCAATGGTGCCAAGGAGATATTCGACAAGATAACGATAAACGGCAGCTGGAATGTGCCGGAAATCTCCACGGCCTTCTTTGTGAAGCCCGACAACAATACACTGTCAAACCTTTCGGCAATGCTCTCCGCCACCGTGCACAACACTCTGCGCATCGACAACCCTTGCACAGTTCCGATTGACATAAATTGGAGTTCACGCTTCATCATAAAATCAAACACCGACGTTATCTTCAACGAAGATATCACCGCGGCATACTCCGAGTTGCCTGGAGGCTATGCCATGCTGATTGACGGTTCGAACATCAACATATATGGTAACGGGCACATATTGACCGGCACCATAAAACAAGCGCGCAGACACAACGCCATAATGGAGCACCAGCATGGTGTTTTCATTACAAAAAATGCCCGCAATGTCACCGTCGACTCGCTGCGAAGCAATTATTTCTGCGGCGACGGTTTCTACAATCAGGGCAGCGACGTGACTTTCAACCGTGTCTCAGGCAAATATAACGGACGGCAAGGACTGTCAATATGCGGTGGCAATAATATCCATGTCAGAAATTCGGAATTTACCGACACCGGGAAACTCGGCATCAACAAGTCAAACGGCCCGGGCGCAGGACTCGACATTGAGCCCTCGGACGGCATGAAGGTAAACAACGTGCTGATTGAAAACTGCGTAATTAAGAACAACTACCGATACATGGACGGCTATGTCAACGACCTGGAGGTCTATGATACCGGCAAAACAAAAGTGACAGTAAGAAACTGCACATTCGGCGGCCTCTATCTCGGCAACTGCAGTGGCTTGACAATCGAGAACTGCCGTAACATAAAGACAATATACGGAGTCGACACAAACATCTCCGGCATAACGATCAGAAACTGCGGACGTCCACGGCTCAGCCCCAAGGTGAACCGGATTATCAATCTGCATTGATTTTTATCAAATGATTTATATTGTAATATTTGTAATATGTCTCTACTTTGCCTGTCATTACGACTTGGCATATGCCGGCAATTACCGCGAGAACAAAAAGGCCAAGGCAGCCTACGTGCTGATTGGCGTGATTTTTATCTTGTTCGCCGGATTGCGCTCGGAATTTATAGGTGGAGACACTATGAACTATTACAATGACTTCTTCGAGACACCGGAATACAAAGACCTCGACAGCTCGGTGTTCGCCACCTCGCGATACCAACCTCTTTGGGTCAGCTATGTGGCTCTGATAAAATCGCTCGGCGGCACATTCACAGTCCAGCTGCTGGTCGAAGCGATATTTGTCAATGCGGTCATATTGAGATTCTTCTGGAACTACACCAAAGTGCCGTTCCTCTGCGCATTGATATTCTACATCTCGCCCAACTTCATCGAGTTCAACACCGAGATCATGCGCGAGGCTTTCTCCATCAGTCTCTGTCTGCTCGCATTCGAAGGTTACATAAAGAAGAAATATATAGTGGCCTTCATTTTATGGCTACTGGCCTACAACATCCACGTCTCGGCAATGATAGGTCTGTTCTTCCCGTTGTTCGCAATGATCAAGTACAACAGAAACGTGCTGATATGCGCAATAGTTTTCTGCGCATTTGCACTGGGTCTGTTCCCGATGATCTCCGAATATTCAACCGAGATACAGATGTTCATGGCGAGCATCTCCGCAAAATTTGTCAATCTTTACGACTTCTATTCCAGCCAGATCGGAGAAGAACGAAACACTAATTATTTCATCTTGCTGATTGGCACGAAGCTTGTATTGCCTCTGCTTATGATATGCTATCTCAAGAAAGGCAGCAACAACGTGTTCGGATTCGTGCTGGTCTACATGATAATGCACCTGCTGGCATCATATACCGAAGCATTCTACCGCTTTGCCAATTATGAAGCCATCTTCTTCATAATTCTGGTAGCTCAGTTCCTGTATGCGTTCTACCATAAGACATGCGACACGCCTGTGATTCGCATCGTATTTTTCGTGATAGCGTTAGTGGTATTGTTATATATCTTCCAGGCACCGATGCTCATCGAAGAATTAGGCCAGAGCAATCTGCGGTACGAACGCTACATACCGTATAAGTTCTTCTTTGAAAATCCGTATTAGCAGCATGAGCCATGAACAACGATGATTTAAAAATAATCGCATTCTATCTGCCGCAATACCATCCGACCGAGCACAACAACAAGTGGTGGGGCGAAGGATTCACCGAGTGGACCAACGTTGCCAAGGCGCGCAAGCTCTACCCGGGGCACTACCAGCCCAAGGTGCCGGCAGATCTGGGGTTCTACGACCTCAGGCTTCCCGACGTGCGTCAACGCCAGGCTGAACTTGCTGCCGAAGCCGGCATCTACGGATTCTGCTACTATCATTACTGGTTCTCCGAAGGACACGAGGAACTTGACATGCCTTTCAAGGAAGTGGTGCGGACAAAAAGCCCTGACTTACCGTTCTGCCTATGCTGGGCCAACGAGTCATGGTACTCCAAACTGTGGAACAAAGACGGGTCGGCCGAAAAGCGTCTTCTTGCCGAACAGCTATATCCCGGAGCTGCCGACAATGAGGCTCATTTCCGCTCGTTGCTGCAGGCGTTCAAAGATGAGCGATATATCAAAGTCGATGGCAAGCTGCTGTTCATGATATACCAGCCTCTGAAATTTGAAGATTTCGCCGCGTTCAAGGAGCAATGGAACCGGCTTGCAGCTGAAAACGGCCTGCCCGGATTCTTCTTTGTAGGTCAGGTGCTGCACACATGGCAGATTGATGCCGTGAAAGAAAAAGGATTCGACGCCGTGAACCATTGTCACCGTCTCGACGGATATTACAGAGACAATGAGAATCTGAAATGGATTGGCAAAGCCATAAACTTTGTAAAGAGATTTATAAAGATACCTTTCATTATTCCCTACTGCAAAGCCATCTCAAAAGCGACATTTGCCGAAGACAGGCGCGATGATGTCTTTCCGACCATGATGCCCAACTGGGACCATACGCCTCGCAGCGGCCGCGGAGGCTCTGTGTTGCACAACTCCACTCCCGGGCTGTTCGAACGCCACGCCGAGGATGTGATCTCAACAACTTCCCATAAAGATGGTGGACGTAAGATTGTATTTCTCAAATCGTGGAACGAATGGGGCGAAGGGAACTACATGGAACCTGACCTGAAATTCGGACACGGCTACATTGACGCACTGCGCCATGCAATAGTAAACAGTAAAAAAGAGACTGACAGATGAAGAAGGTAATGCTCGTATTCGGGACCAGACCCGAAGCCATAAAGATGGCTCCATTGGTAAAGGAATTCCAGAAGCATCCCCTGGACTTCAAGACGGTGGTATGCGTCACCGGTCAGCACCGCCAGATGCTCGACCAGGTGCTCGAGATATTTGGCATTGAGCCCGACCATGATCTTGACATAATGAAACCCGGGCAGGACCTGTATGATGTCACCTCGCGAGTACTCACAGGCATGCGCGACGTTCTGGACAAGGAAAAACCGGACATCGTGCTCGTGCATGGCGACACCACAACATCTACGGCTACGGCTCTGGCTGCATTCTACAGACAAATTCCTGTAGGCCACGTCGAGGCCGGGCTACGCACCCACGACATATATTCCCCATGGCCCGAGGAGATGAACCGTCAGATCACCGGGCGCATCGCCACCTTCAACTTCGCCCCCACCCCACTGAGCCGCACCAACCTGCTCTCGGAGAACGTGGATGAGTCGAAGATAACGGTTACAGGCAACACCGTGATTGATGCGCTGCACATGGTCACCGACATGATGAAGCGCGACGACAAGCTCAACGAAGAACTCCGTAAGAGTCTCGCTGAGGCCGGATATGACGTGGCGCGCCTCGACGGTGCCAGACGGCTCGTCCTGATCACCGGACATCGCCGCGAAAACTTCGGCGACGGATTCATATCGATATGCCGGGCCATCAAAACGCTGTCGGAAAAATATCCCGACGTCGATTTTGTGTATCCAATGCACCTCAACCCTAATGTCCGCAAGCCGATCAAAGAAGTATTTGGCGAAAAGAGAGGTGGCAACATGTTCTTCATCGAGCCTCTGGAGTACCTTTCGTTTGTATACCTGATGGAGAAATCAGACATAGTGCTGACCGATAGCGGTGGCATACAGGAAGAGGCGCCCGGTCTGGGCAAACCTGTGCTCGTGATGCGCGACACCACCGAGCGCCCCGAGGCTCTCGACGCCGGCACCGTAAGACTCGTCGGCACCGACTACACCAAAATTATCAACGAGGTCTCAATGCTTCTCGACGACAAGTCTCACTACGACACTATGTCGAAAGCCGTCAACCCATACGGTGACGGCATGGCAAGTCTGCGCATTGTCGAGACACTCCGTCAAACCCTCTGAACATGAAAGCATATCTCTATTGCGATCCGCGAAGTCTGAACGAAGCCACTCGATATTATGTCGACATAATACGCAAATGCGTGTGCCGGCGTGGTTTCGATTTCGAGACTGTGCACAAGCTGTCGGAGATAAAACACCCCGACCTGATTATCACGGTGACCGAACGCTACTTTCTGCTGGCTAAACTGAGATTTGCGAGAACGCGCACCATCTATTGGTCGCAGGGTGTGACGGCAGAGGAGGCAAAAAACGTTGTGACCGATCTTAAGTCACGGGCCCGATATCTGTTCAGGCGCATGGCTGAGCCTGTGGCTGTCAACAGGTCGTCGATTCTTTTCTGCGTATCGAACCGTATGGTCGAATACTACAAAGAAAAATATGGACTCAAAGACCATGGACAAATCATTGTGATGCCCTGCTACAATCTGCAGCCAGCCGGACCGGGAAAGGCCGACAGATACGCCCGACCTACTTTTGTGTATGCCGGAAATGCGAGTTCATGGCAGTGTGTCGATATGATGCTTGACGTCTATCGCATCGTGGAAGAGAGCATTCCCGAGGCCGAGCTGATCATATTCTCCAACTGCGCTGAGGAATTTGAATCAAAAATCAGTAAGAGGGGAATCAGAAATTACTCCATAAGATACGTCACCGTGGAGGAGCTTAAAGAAGAAATGCTAAACTATAAATATGGCTTTGTGATTCGCGACAAGCACATCATCAACCAAGTTGCCACACCGACCAAACTGAATTCATATCTGGCTTCATATCTGATTCCGATATTCAGCGACGGAGTCGCCGCTTTTGCCGAGAATATCGATTTGGGTGAGTTCACCCTCATGGCATCCTGTCCTCTTGACGCCGGCAAGATAGCAGGGCAGATTGTGGAATTTGAGAACAGCAAGCACAATTTCAGCAAATACCCGCAGCGCGTGGACAAGATATTCCGTGAATATTTCAACGATTCAGTCTACGAGGATCAACTCGACCGACAACTGGAATCACTCTTTGCGGACAGATATTATTAGCGGCGTTAATTCGATTTACTTTATCACTCATAACTCTGACTTATTACCTATTTATGAGCATAACTTACCTACTCCGACTTGACGATGCGTGCCCGACCATGGATTCTGAGAAATGGTCTAGGATGGAGCGTATGCTCGACGAATATGGCATCAAACCGATGGTCGGTGTGATTCCGGCCAACAATGACCCCAAGCAACGAATCGATGCGGAAGATCCCGGATTCTGGCATAAGGTCAAGGCATGGGAAGCCAAAGGGTGGGCAATTGCACTGCACGGCTACGACCACTGCTACATTTCTGCCGACAGAGGTATCAATCCGCTTTGGCCGCGGTCTGAATTTGCCGGAGTCGCGCTCGACGCACAGAAGCATAAAATAAGTGAGGGCATACGAATTCTCTCCGACCACGATATCTCTCCAAGATATTTTTTCGCACCGAGCCACACATTTGACAGCAACACTCTCACTGCTCTCCGCGAATGTTCCGACATCCGCATCATCAGTGACACCGTGGCCACGCGTCCCTATGTTCATGATGATTTCCTGTTCATACCGCAGATGGGAGGCAAAATGCGCAAGGTGCATCTGCCCGGAGTCTGGACATTCTGTCTGCACCCGTCGACCATGACCGATGAGGGATTCGCACATTGTGCTGACTTCGTGGACAAATATAGCGACAGATTCGGCACATTTCAAGACATAGGTTCCGGCCAGGCCGCAGATCGCGGATTGCTGGACAAAACATTGTCGTCCGCCTATTTTCTGTATCGTAAACTTCGCGGACTATAAAGGTCCATAAAGAGGATATGGGTGTCAAACGCAATATAATATACAGCACTGTTCTGACTGTGTCGGGTTACCTTTTCCCGCTGATTACATTTCCATATGTAACCAGAGTGTTGGGTGTGAACAACTTCGGCATATGCAACTTCTACGATGGTGTTGTAAGTTATTTTATACTTTTCTCGATGCTGGGCATTTTGAATCTCGGCATCCGTGAGATAGCGCGTGTTAAAAACGACAAACGGGAGTTGACCAAGGTCTTCGGAGGTCTGATAACTTTGAATCTGCTCACTACCGCCCTCTCGATTGCCGCACTGTTGATAGTGGGACTGACCGTGCATAAATTGGCCGAACACCCACAGATGATATATATCGGTGCAGCCAAAGTCCTGGTCAACACATTGCTGGTGGAGTGGTTCTATAAGGGAATGGAGGATTTCAGATACATCACGGTGAGATCTATCCTGGTACGCTCCGTCTATGTTGCCGCTGTTTTCCTTTTTGTCAGAAACAGCGACGACTACATACTATATTTTGGACTGACAACCGGCATGTTTGTCGTCAATTCCCTTATAAATATCGTTCACTTAAGGAAATTCATCCATTTTTCAGGAATCAATTTCAATTTCAGGCAATTCGTCAAGCCATATATAATCCTCGGCATATATCAGATTCTGACTTCAATGTATACCACTGTCAATGTGGTTATACTCGGATTTATGGCCGGAGACGTACAGGTGGGATATTACAGCACCTCGGTCAAGCTTTATTACATACTGCTGTCGTTCTACAGTGCCTTCTCCGGCGTACTTCTACCAAGAATGAGCACACTGTTGGCACAGAACGACAAGGCGAACTTTCACTATCTCATAAGCAAATCTTCGTCGGTATTGTTTATTATTACCATACCGCTCATCATCATAATATTCAGTTTTTCACCGACAATTATAAACTTGATAGCCGGTTCCGGCTTCGGGCCTGCGTCTGATTGCCTGCGGATTATTATACCAATGATGTTGATTCACGGGTTCGATATGATTGTGACCTATCAGATTCTCTTCCCGATGAATCAAGACAGACCGATTTTCATCAATTCGGTGATAGGCGCGGTTGTGGGACTGTCATTGAATTTTATTTTAGTTCCGCATCTCCAGTCTATCGGATCGTCGATTGTACTGCTCTGTTCCGAAACAGCTGTTTTTGCATCGGCATTATATTTCGTATCCAAAATCAGCAAGTTCGATTTCAAGTTGAATCTGCTGCTGAAAGTCGTACTCTTCTCGGTTCCGGTGATACTTATTATAATTTTCACAGGAGTCACCGGGCATCAGACCGTCATGGTGTTTGCAGTAAGCAGCATTCTCATAGGAGTATATTACGTTGCGGTTGATATGTTCTCACTCAAGATCTTAGGGTTGAACAAATTATTAACCAGAATCAAAAAGTCTTCCAACCTATGATGATACGAAGATTACTATTTTCGATGGGAAATAAGTCAGGCATTGCATTTGCGTCGCTGACAAAGAAATTGCGTAAAATAAGAAGCTGTTTTATGTCAGGATACTATTGCAGCCGCATGCCAAACGTATCTAATTATGTATCAATCGAATATCCGGCGGATACCATTATCGGTCAGAAATATATCTACATCGGCAACGACGTTAATATCGGCAAGCGGGCAGTAATCACGGCATGGGATGAGCACGACGGCCGCACATTCAATCCAAGAATTGAGATAGGCAACAATGTCAATATCGGGTCTGATGTACACATCACGGCCATCAATTATATTAGAATCGGCGACAACACTTTATTGGGCAAAAAGATAACCATCACAGACAATTCACATGGGCAGGCAGCTTTAGAAGAATTGTCTGAATCTCCTATAAGCCGAAAACTGTATTCCAAGGGGCCCGTGGTGATTGGAAGAAACGTATGGATTGGAGACAAGGTGACGATTCTGCCTGGTGTCACCATAGGCGACGGAGCCATAATCGGCGCGAACGCCGTAGTGACAAAAGATGTTCCTGATAACTGCGTTGCAACCGGCAATCCGGCTGTGATCCGGCCCATACAGCGCAAATCCTGACAGCGCTCACATATTTTGCAAATCCACATAATAATCCGTTCGGTTTTTACGTATAAGTAAGTGGTCAGATTAAATTTCAACATTTCTGCTCGCATTAACACGG
>N._albigula_661_foregut__coassemble_62_pt1 | contig 13357 bp, 9 predicted proteins | sample N__albigula_661_foregut__metabat2_high_PE_002 | metagenome-assembled genome bin N
GGCGCCTCCCGAACGGAATGTATCCCACGACACGCGTGCCGTCTCCACCTGGATGTCGATGGTGTCATCGACCAAAGGTGTCACGAACACCGAGGCAAACGAGGTCATGCGCTTGCCCTGCGCGTTGTAGGGGCTGACGCGCACCAGACGGTGCACACCGTTCTCCGACTTCAGGTAGCCGTAGGCGTAGTCGCCTTCAATATTGATTGTCACCGACTTTATGCCCGCCTCGTCACCATCGAGAATCTGTGCTATAGAGGTCTTGTAGCCGTGGCGTTCGGCATAACGCAGATAGAGACGCATCAGCATCGAGGCCCAGTCCTGCGACTCGGTGCCACCTGCACCGGAGTTAATTTTCAGTACCACACCCAACTTATCCTCCTCGCGACGAAGCATGTTGCGGAGCTCCAGGTCCTCGACCTGCTTCTCAAGCGTGGCGTACTGTGCGTCGATGTCTTCTTCGGTCACGAGTCCCTCCTTGAGAAAGTCCAGCGCGAGCTGAAGTTCCTCGAGCTGCTTCTCGACCGCTGTGTAAGAGTCAATCCAGAAGTGGATGCCCTTGATCTTGCGCATCTGCGCCTCTGCTTTCTCGCGGTCGTCCCAGAAATCAGCCACGTGTGTGCGGAGTTCCTCTTCCTCCACCTCGATTTTCTTCGAGTCTATGTCAAGGTAGCGTTTAAGATCTGCGACACGCGACTCTATATGCTTGAATTGGTCGGATGTAATCATGAGTATATGATGTCTATAAAGTTTTTTGCAAAATTACAAAAAAGTTTTCAGCTAATAAAAATTTCGGAATAAGCGAAAAAAAAAGTACTTTTGCAGTATGAAAAAGACTATCCAGATATATTGTCGCAACTCGGGTCGCTATATCGACGTCGAGGGAGGATCGACACTCGAGGAGATATCGCGCATGCCCGAGGCCGGGCTGAATTTCCGACCGATATGCGCATTGACCAACAATAAGACAGAGCACTTGGGTTTTCAGGTGTTTATGCCCAAAGAGGTCGAGTTTCTCGGCGCCAACGACAAGGTGGGCCGCGATGTGTATGTGCGTTCGCTCTGCATGATAACCTACCGTGCGCTGCACAACATCGACCCGCAGCTTGTGATACGTATCGAGCACTCGATAGCGCGTGGTCTCTTCTGCCGCGTGTTCGACGCCGCGCGCCAACCGGTAGAGATTGACGAGGATTTCTGCACGCATCTGCGCGACGGAATGCGCGCCATCGTGGCCGCCGACCATCCGTTCGAACGCCACGAGAAACTGACTCCCGACGTCATCGAGCTCTTCCGCAGCCAGCTTCTCACCGACAAGGTGCGTCTGCTCGAGACCCTGTCTGAAATATACACTACTTACTATACTCTCGATGGCCTGGCCGACTCGTTCTACGGTCCGCTGGCACCCTCGACAGGCCATATCGGCGTGTTCGACATCGTGCCGTGGCAGAACGGCCTGCTGCTCATGGGTCCCGACCTGAGCAACCCCGATGTGCCCGCCGCACCGTTGACTCAGGAAAAGATGTTCCGCGCCTTCGAAGAGCATCTGCAGTTCAACCGCGTGATTCGAGTCTCGTCGGTCGGCGAACTCAACCGCGCCGTGGAGCGCCGCGAAACCGCCAACCTTATCAACGTGGCCGAAGCGATGCACGACAAGCTGATTGGCCGCATCTCCGACGAGATTCTTGAGCGTAAAAACCAGGGCGGCGCCTCAATAATACTCATTGCGGGTCCGTCGTCGTCGGGCAAGACCACAACCTCGAAGCGTCTGGCTATCCAGCTGATGACCAACCTGATGACCCCCAAGCTGATTTCACTCGACGACTACTTTGTGAACCGCGACTGCACGCCGCTCGACGAAACCGGCGACTACGACTACGAGTCGCTCTACGCGCTCGACCTCGACCGCTTCAACAGCGACATACGCGCCCTGCTGCGCGGCGAGCAAATCAACCTGCCCACCTACAGCTTCGAGCTCGGACGCCGTGTCGAGAAGAACCGTCCGTTACGCCTCGACGCCAAGGATGTGCTGATTGTCGAAGGCATACATGGACTCAACCCGGAACTCACATCGGCCATACCGCAGGAGCAGATTTTCAAGATGTATGTCTCGGCGCTGACCACGCTTCGGATCGACAACCACAACTGGATATCGACCTCCGACAACCGCCTGCTGCGCCGCATCGTGCGCGACAACAAGTACCGCCACACATCGCCCGAGGACACCATACGCCGCTGGCCATCGGTGCGCCGCGGCGAAGAGAAGTGGATCTTCCCGTTCCAGGAGAACGCCGACGCCACGTTCAACTCGTCGCTGCTCTTCGAGATCGGTGTGATGAAGCCTTATGCAGAACCACTGCTCGAGCGCGTGCCCCACAACGTGCCCGAATACACCACGGCCTACCGTCTGCTCCGATTCCTCAAATATTTCAAGTCTATTCCTGAAGCACAGGTGCCCTCAACCTCGCTGCTGCGCGAGTTTCTCGGCGGCTCCTCGTTCAGATATTAGTTGTTAGTTTTCAGTTGTTAGTTGTCTTGAACTACATTCTACATTCTACATTTTCTACATTAACAAAAGATGAGGGACTACACTCACGAAGATATTGACCGCTTCAAAGAATTGATCGACCAGGGCGACAAGACAGCGATTCTGCCCGAGATCGATTCGATGCACCCTGCCGACATCGCCGAGCTCTTCCAGGATCTCAATCTGCGCCAGGCTGAGTGGTTTTTCGAACTTATTCCCGACAAGGAGAAGAAAGCCGACGTTCTGATGGAACTCGACGAGGAGGACCGCAAGAAACTCCTCGAGGGTATGGACAATGACCAGATCGGCCACTTCATCGACCTGCTCGACACCGACGACGCCGTGGACCTTATCCAGGAACTCGACGAGGAGGACCGCGAGGAGGTGATCCAGAACATCGAGGACGTGGAGCAGGCCGGCGACATCGTGGACCTGCTGCAGTACGACGAGGACACGGCCGGTGGTATGATGGGCACCGAATTTATTTCGGTCAACGAGAACCTGTCGATGCCCGACTGTCTGCGCGAGATGCGTCATCAGGCCGAGGAACTCGACGACATCTACTATGTCTATGTGATTGACGATGACAACCGCCTGAAAGGAGTGTTGCCGCTCAAGAAGATGATCACGCACCCGTCGGTGTCTAAAATCAAACATGTCATGGAGACCGACCCTGTGTCGGTCAAGGCCGACATGCCGCTCGACGAGGTGGCCATTGACTTCGAGAAGTATGACCTCGTAGCCATGCCTGTTGTCGATTCGATAGGCCGTCTGGTAGGTCAGATCACCGTCGATGACGTCATGGACCAGGTCCGCGAGCAGTCCGAACGCGACTACCAGCTGGCTTCGGGTATCTCGTCCGACATCGATGCCGACGACTCCATATTCGCGCAGACCAAGGCGCGACTCCCCTGGCTGCTCATCGGCGTGGTGGGCGGCATCTTGAGCTCGCTCATCCTCGACGGATTCGAGGCACAGCTCGCAACTGTCACCGCACTCGCCCTGTTCATCCCGCTGATCGGCGGCACCGGCGGTAACGTAGGCGTACAGGCCTCGGCCATAATCGTGCAGGGTCTCGCCAACGGACGCCTCGAGATATCCGACTTCTGGAGCCAGATATGGCGCGGAATACTTGTGGCTCTTCTTAACGCCTTTGTGATTTCGGGAGTGGTCTTCATTTACACCATGTGCACGCAGCCGGGTAATCTGGCGCTGTGGCTCGCCGTCTCGGTGTCGCTATTCGCCGTGGTGATTTTCGCCACCGTGTTCGGCACACTCGTGCCACTGACTCTCGAGAAGCTGCATGTCAACCCTGCGCTCGCCACCGGCCCGTTCATCCAGATCACCAACGATGTGGTCGGCCTGCTCATTTATGTCGGACTTTCAATATGGATGCTCCGCATCTTCCCAAGCTAAATTAATGTTGAATGTTGAATGTTGAATGTTGTTTATCAGTACATTCTACCGAACTACATTCAACATTCAACATTGCCAACATTCAACATTGCCAACATTCAACATTGCCAACATTGTCAACATTCAACATTGCCAACATTCAACATTGCCAACATTCAACATTGCCAACATTGCCAACATTCAACATTGAAAATTCAACATTATAAAGGATGGCAAAGATAGCTGAAACGCCGCTGATGACACAGTATGTCGAGATGAAAAAGAAACATCCCGACGCCGTGCTGCTCTTCCGCGTGGGCGACTTCTACGAGACTTTTTCAGAAGACGCCATCACGGCTTCCGAGATACTCGGCATCACACTGACGCGCCGCGCCAACGGCAAGGCTGCCTATGTGGAGCTGGCCGGTTTTCCGCACCATGCTCTCGACACATACCTGCCGCGGCTGGTACGCGCCGGCAAGCGCGTGGCCATATGCGAACAGCTCGAAGACCCGAAGCTGACCAAGAAGTTGGTGAAGCGCGGCATCACCGAGCTCATCACGCCGGGCGTAAACCTCAACGATAATTCACTGCAGGCCCGCGAGAATAATTTCTTGGCCGCAATCCATGTTAACCGCACGTCGGTGGGCGTGGCATTTCTCGACATATCGACGGGCGAGTTTCTCTGCACACAGGGCAGCGTGCGCGACATCGACAAGTTGCTGTGCAATATACAACCCAAGGAACTGCTGCGCATGACCGGTCTGCGCCAGTGGACCGACGACAACGTGTCGCTGCGCTGCGCCATGTTCGACCTCGACGACTGGGTGTTTACCACCGATGCCGCCGAGGAACGCCTCTCCCGACAGTTCGGCACTGCCGGCATCAAGGGGTTCGGAATCGACCATATGCCTGACGCGGTGATAGCCGCGGGCGCGATATTGCACTATCTCGACGATACTCACCACAACGACCTGCGTCATATCACCTCTTTAGGCCGCATCGATGCCGACCGCTTCGTGGTGCTCGACCGATTCACAGTGCGAAACCTTGAGCTTGTGAACCCGCTCTCGGTCGACGGCATGTCGCTCTACGACGTTCTTAACCTCACCTCCACACCGATGGGCGCGCGTCGCCTCAACAACTGGATTCTCTTTCCGCTGCTCGACCTGGCCGAAATCAGCCGCCGCCACGACGTGGTGGAATATTTCTTCCGCGACCCGGAGGTGCGCTGCAAAGCTGTCGATGCGCTGCAGCGCGTGGGCGACCAGCAGCGCATAATCTCACGCATCGGTGCGCGCCGCATTTCGCCGCGCGACTGCGTGGCCCTTGCCAATTCGCTGCAGGCCTCGTCGTCGCTACGCCGAAGCCTGGCCGAGTCTGACTCCGAGGCTCTGCGCGAGGTGGCCGCAAAAATGGCGGATTGCTCACCGATAATAGAGACGCTGACCCGCACGCTCCTGCCCGATGCCCCGGCGGTGCTCGGCCGTAGCGCAGCAATAGCTGCCGGCGTCGATGCCGAACTCGACGAGCTCCGCGAACTCCACTCCAACGGTCGCGCAGCACTCGAACGCATTCTGACCCGCGAAACCGAAGCTACCGGCATACCATCGCTCAAAATCAGCTTCAACAACGTTTTCGGATACTACATAGAGGTGCGCAATACGCATAAGGATAAGGTGCCCGCAGAGTGGATACGAAAGCAGACACTCGTCAGCGCCGAGCGATACATCACCCCCGAACTCAAGGAGTATGAGGAGAAGATACTCAACGCTCAGGAGAGGATAGATATCATAGAGCGCTCCATTTTCGAGCGTCTCGTCGATGGCCTGGGCAACCTGATTCCCGACATGATGTCGCACGCCGACAGCTGCGCCGAGGTCGACTGCCTGCTGGCCTTCGCCGAGGCCGCCGACCGCTACCGGTATGTCCGCCCGGTGGTCAACGACTCGATGACCATCAAGATCCGCGAGGGGCGACACCCTGTGATAGAGCGACGACTGCCCGCCGACAAACCGTACATTGCAAACTCGCTGACTCTCGACACCGACAAGACCCAGATCATGATGATTACGGGTCCCAACATGTCGGGTAAATCGGCGCTGCTCCGCCAGACAGCCCTTATCACGCTTATGGCGCAGATTGGCTCGTTCGTGCCGGCCGAAGCCGCCGAAATCGGCTTCGTCGACAAGATTTTCACACGCGTCGGCGCCTCCGACAACATCTCGTCGGGCGAGTCAACATTTATGATTGAGATGAACGAGGCCGCATCAATTCTCAACAATATGAGTCCGCGCTCGCTGATTCTTTTTGACGAGTTGGGACGCGGCACATCGACCTACGACGGCATCTCGATTGCATGGGCCATCGTGGAGCATATCCATGAGAATCCACACGCGCACCCACGCACGCTCTTCGCCACACACTACCACGAGCTCAACGAGATGGAATCGAGTTTCGCTCGTATTGAGAACTACAACGTGTCGGTACGCGAAATCAACGGCAAGGTTGTATTCATGCGCAAGCTCGAGCGTGGCGGGTCGGCCCACAGCTTCGGCATACATGTGGCCAAGCTCGCCGGCATGCCTCCATCGATTGTGAAACGTGCCGACCAGGTACTCGAACACCTCGAGCAGAAAGCCAAAGGCTCAGCCGACGGTGAGAAAGGCTCCGACAACATCTCGTTGTCGCTCGGCTCGCTCGGAAATGCACGCGAAGGCTACCAGCTCTCGCTCTTCCAGCTCGATGACCCGTTGCTGTCGCAGATTCGCGACCGACTGCTCAATCTCAACATCGACAACCTCACTCCGCTGCAGTCGCTGACCATGCTCCACGACCTCCAGTCGCTCCTCACCGGCAAAAACTAATTCAAATGTAGGCAATGTTGAATGTTGAATGTTGAATGTTGTTTATCGGCAACGACCGGCCACAACATTCAACATTGCCAACATTCAACATTCAACATTGCCAACATTCAACATTCAACATTGCCAACATTCAACATTATGAAAGACCAGACAGTAATATTTCACTCCACCATATTCGGGCCTATACATTCACGCCGGCTCGGCGTGTCGTTGGGCGTCAACCTTATGCCCAACGACGGCAAAATCTGCTCGTTCGATTGCCTCTATTGCGAGGCTGGCTATAACGCCCAGGGCCGCGGCACCACAGGTCTCCCCTCGAAGGAGCGCGTGACGGCCGATCTCGACGCAAAACTCGCTGCAATGCGTGCCGCCGGCGAACAGCTCGATGTGATAACATTCTCGGGCAACGGCGAACCCACACTTCACCCCGAATTCCCGGCGGTCGTCGATGAGGTAATCCGCATCCGCGACAAGTATTATCCCGACGCAAAAATATCGGTGCTTTCAAACTCCACGCGCATCTTCGACCCGGCAGTGGTCGAGGCGCTGCGCCGCGTGGACAACAATATCCTCAAACTCGACTCGGCCATCGAGCCGACCATGCGGTTGATAGACCGTCCCAACTCGCCTGAGTTTACGGTCGAACGAGTGGTCGAAGCCCTGCGGCAGTTCGAGGGGCAAGCCATCATACAGACCATGTTTCTGCGCGGTGAGCACAACGGCCAGCCAATCGACAACACCACCGACCGCGAAGTCGAGGCGCTGATCAGCGCATACAGGCAGATCAAGCCGAAAGAGGTGATGATATACAGTATAGACCGCTCCACTCCCGAAGAGAAGCTGCAGAAAGTGGCGCGCGAGGAGCTGCAGCTCCTCGCCGACCGCATCTCTGCCGCCGGCGTCAATGTCCAACCATTCGCATAATGCTCACTCCGTTCGCACCACAATCAAGATGAGCAAGGTCTCTTTTTGATTGTGGTGCGAACGGAGTGAGCACACAGATTTGACAACATGATTGTACCCAAGAGTCTTGGCCGGGGCGACCGCGTGGCGATTGTGTCGCCGGCCTCGGCAGTAAAACCTGAATATATCGACGGGGCGGCCCGCTTTTTTGAAGCCGAAGGCTTCGAACCGGTTGTGATGCCACACGCCAAGGGACCGGCTGACGGCTCGTATGCCGCGGCTGATGCCGACCGGCTTGCCGACCTCACGGCCGCCTATGCCGACCCGTCGGTGCGGGCAATTCTCTGCGCACGCGGCGGCTATGGCTGCAACCACCTGCTGCCTCATATCGACCCGGTGCTTGTGTCCGCAGACCCCAAGTGGCTCATCGGCTTCTCCGATGTGTCGGCGCTCCATGCCCTCTCGCAGCATGCCGGCGTGGTGAGTCTCCACTCCCCCATGGCCAAGCATCTGACCGAACTTCCACCCGACCACTACTGCACCCGTGCGCTGATGCGTATCCTCACCGGGGGTCTGCCGGTCGAATACAGCACCGCCCCGCACCCGCTGAACCGCCCGGGGCAAGCCACGGGCCGACTCGTCGGCGGCAATCTGGCCGTCATCAACGGCCTCGCCGCCACCCCCTTCGACCCCCTGACCACCGGGAACGTAAGCCTCCGGCTTGCGCCCGGGAACGTTGCACCTGATAACGTTGCGCACCCGGTCGTACTCTTCATCGAAGACATCGGCGAGCAGATTTACGAGGTGGAGCGTATGCTGCTGCGCCTGAAGATGGCAGGCCGCCTCGACTCGCTGGCGGGCCTGATAGTCGGTCACTTCACCGACTACCGCCCCGACCGCAACCACGCCGACATGTATCATATGATCAGCGGCACTGTCGGCGGCGACTTCCCCGTGGCCTTCGGTTTCCCGGCCGGCCACACCGACGACAACCTGCCGCTGCCCCTCGGCGCCAACGTAACCCTCACAGTCACCCCGACCGCCACAACCCTCAAATTCGCATAAATAACAGCAAGGGCCGCAATTCGTAAAATTTGCGGCCCTTGCTGTTATATATGTTGAGTTGCGCTCTATACGAGGGCGTAGCCGTCGTAGGCGATGGACTTAACGGTCAACGCCGGGTCGGGGGCGATGGACGCGTCGGCAAGGTCGTGCGCGATTATCTCGGCGATGCTGACCGCGATGGCGATGCGACATGGATTCCACACCATCTTTTCCCACTCGACGCGCATCACGATGTTGTTGCCGTTGGCAAAACGGTTCTGCCGGAAGATGCACATCGGACCGGACGCGCTGTAGTATTTGTGGTGATCCACTCCGATTCCGAATTTATCTTCCAGAGCTTCGATCATGTCGTCGAGGAATTTGCCGTATCGGTTTGTATCGCTCACAAACATGTCGGGATCTCCACCCATGCGGGTGTCTCCTTTCTGACCGCCGATGTCGAAGTGGATGTGCGTGGGGAATGTCGGTTCGGTTTCACCGCTGGCAGCCCTTACGGTCACCGACCATGCGTCGGGACGGTCGAGCAGAGTGTGCAGGTCGTCAAGATATTCCGGCAACCCTTCGACAGTCTGCCCGGCGGGATCGGGATGGTTGAAGAATGACCGCGTGTCGGCCTTATTGCCGATTTCTCGGCTGATGTAGTTGAAACCTCCGACCAGAGCCAGATAGAAGGCCCAGTTGCCGGTGCCGGCGTCGATGTAGCTCGACGGCGATATGATGGTTATCTTCGAGCCACGGTCGATAAAGAGGCCATACTTGCGGTTCACGATGAAGTGCTCCACCGCCAGACCCGGATGCCCGTAGACTCCCATCGGTATGGTGCTGGCGGTGTTGACCAGACGGAATTTTGACCGGAACCGCTCCTTGCCACTCTTTCTCTGCCTATCGCCACTGTCTGTCTCGCTTTGACAGTCAGTGCTCCCTTGCCAACCGCCTACTTCTATGTTGGAGTTGACAGCATTGACTATATCTTCTTCTGTCACCGACAGGCGCGCCTGAAGCGTGGCGACCGACAGGAACGTAGGTTTCACCTGGAAGCCGGTATGTCCATCATATTTGCGCTGGAAAGCCTCGTAGAGTTTCTTGGTGTTTTCCTCGATGTCGCGGCGACGTGAGTCCCGTTCGATTGTCTCGGTGAATCCGGCACCGAGGATACCTGCCGGAACCGCCACTATGGCTATTCCGAGCAGGCCGATAAAGAAGGCTATGAATTTTCCGGCCACCGACACCGGAGGCGTGTCGGCAAACTGTCCGGCCTCCCCTATATACTGCGCGAAGGCCCATATCATCGACACAAATCCGTTGTCGTAGACATCGGGCTGCGCCTCATGCTCGTAGAAGAAGAGGCAGAGACCTAAGATGAAGGTGACAATCAGCAGGAACTGCATCGACACAATCAGCTCGCTGCGCTTCTCGCGGACGGCGTTCGACAGCATGGCGAACGACTTGGCGTAGCGGGTGATGCGGAATATACGTATGATACGCGCCGTGCGCAATATGCGCAGAGCCGACAGGGGCAGCGGCACAAAGAACTGAATCAGGAACGGATAGGTCGATATGAAGTCAATCAGGCCGTAGAATGTCAGACAGTACCTGACGCGACCCTTGAAACCCCGGTACTCCGGACTTCTCTCGGGGGCTGCCCAGATGCGCAGCGTGACCTCAACGACAAAGAACCACAACGTCACTGTGTTGATTACGTTGAGGACATGCTCCATGCGGGGTGGCCATGGGAATGTGGCCAGAAAGATTTCGACCGAGCTGAGCAGAATCATGCCCACAATCACCCAATCGACTATGTTGTACCACTGGCCCGTTTCGAGATTGTCATCGAATACCAACCCGAGGGCTTTTCTAAATTTTCTGATTTCTTCTTTGACTGCCATATATTTGGAAAAGCATGTGTGGGCACTCCGGCAAGAGCATCCGCACAGCAGATTATTATATCATGAATGATAGGCCGTTGACAATGTAGAGACCGGCGGCCAACGGGATACTGTTGACTCCGGGACCGACAGAAGCTCGCTGTGCCAGTATGCCGTCGATGGTATGTATGTCAACCTGTCCGGCTTCGGCTGCTGTGATTTCGAGGCAACCTTTACCCTCGGCAGCCGACGGGAAGCGGTTCAGCGCCGGCGTGTAGCGGCCATATTCATCAATCACATAGATGGGGTTGGTCTGGTTGTAGCCTCCGGCCTTGTCATTCTCGACAAACCGGCGGATATCGACCACGACATATTCCCAGCCGAAGTCTTTGAGATTGGCGGCCATATAGTCTGCGTTGGCCTTTACTTCGCTCTCTACCACAGTCGGGCCGTAGCAGTCCCAGGAGTTCCAACCCATCGGGGGCGTAGGCGCCCAGGTCTGGAATTTCATCTCGCGGCCAGTCTGCGACCACGCCGATACCGCAAGCATGAGGCAAGCGACTAACAATAGAGTTTTTTTCATGATGTACAGGTTATAGTTCACAAAATTACAAAAAAATTCTTAAGCGACGCACTTTACGGCGCAATCACCCCATTTTATAGATTGACAGCCGAATTTTTATGTTAATTTTGCAGGTGATGAAATCAGAATGTAAAAAGAGGATTATACCGAGAGTGCGGACGCTTGTGGCTGATGAATTCCGGGCGGCCTGCTCGCGACTGTCGCAGCTGGTCTGCGCCGATCTGCCGACGGGTGGCTACGACGTTATTGTTGGCGTGCGGCGCGGCGGGTCGATAGTCTGCGATGCGATGCTCCGCGACATGCCTGCAGCGGCCTATACTCTGCGCGCCGATGTCAGACTTCAACGTCCCTCCACACGCCGCAAGGGTGCCGGCTTCTCTAAAATACTCGTCACACTGCCCCGTCCGGTGCTCGACTGGCTGCGCATCGTCGAGTCGCTGACGCTCGACGCCAAGCGCCGTCTCCGTGACATGCGCGGTAGCAAACCCGCCACCCCGGTCGACATTCCCGCCGAACTCGCTGCCGCCCTTACCGGCGCAGCAGCGCCATGCGTGCTGATTATCGACGACGCGATCGACAGCGGCGAGACGCTCTTTTCTATCATCACAGCCCTGAAGCAGCTCAACGCCCGAGCAGAAATACGCGTGGCGGCGCTCACCGTCACCACCCGCACCCCCCGTGTTGATGCCGATTACGCACTGCACCGCGACCGCACCCTGCTCCGCCTCCCCTGGGCCGCCGACGCCCGTAACTAAAAGCGCTACTTAGCATTTAATTCGGATCAATTATATTAAAGTGCCGACGCATATTGTCAACAATTCGAATCACAGCCACACGCAATCCCGGGAACTTAAGCCTCCGGCTTGAGACATGCGGATAGACGGATGGCCGCTGATTTTTTTTCGTGTGTGTCGCTGGTGCCGCTGGTGCCGCCTGAAACATCGCGGCTGTGCCGCGATGCTACAAGGATCTTATTGACAGCTCAATAATGTTAGACAATCCCGATAATCGCGATAATCCCGATTCAAAAATATCACCCTCGATTATATCGATAATGTTTATGGTCTTTTTGGATACTGCCATAAAAAAAGGGTGTGCCATAATCGGGATTTTGGCACACCCTTAATTGTCAATTTATTGTTAGCAAGTGCTTAGTAGATGCTTATCTTGACAGGTATGATTTCTTGGTCTGTATTGCGCACGATTACCACATAGACGCCGGGAGCAAGCATCCGTAAAGAATATACTTCTGACGTGATTGCATCTGACAATGCCTTCTGTCCATTGATATTGTAAATCTCTACCGATGCATTTCCATTTACAAGCTCAGGAGCAAAATGAAGCTCTTCATTGTAGAACGCTACAGGAACCGAGTAATTCGTGATAATATCTTCAACCACCGAAAGTTGGATATTTGCCACATAGAATTCATGAATCGACCAATATCCGGAAGCTGCGTTGGCGGTCTGGGCCACACGGACCTTGGATGCTTTGACTTCATCAAATGTCACCACCAGCGCCGACGATCCTTTTTCACCGCTCGCTACCTGACGCCAACCGGTGGCAGGTTCATACACCTCGACATTATATCCTTTCGGGCCATCGTTGGGGCTGCCTGCTGCATCTAGAATCACAGTGTTGAAGGTCAGTGTCTTTCCGAAATCAACGGCAAACCACTGTCCGGCTGCCCGGGCACCTTCTGAGGACCAACGCGTGGAAGCAATTCCATCGATAGCGTTACGGGCGTTTCCGGTGCCGTTTACATCGTTGAATGCAGTGGCACGCCAGCCGGTGCGAGGCAGAAGATTATCGGTCGATGCGAAATCCCAGCCTACAGTCAGATTGTTCTTCCAGGCTGCAAACAGAGGTCATACACCAAAAATAGAAAACCCTGTAAGTGAACTACTTACAGGGTTTTCGCAATGGTTTTGGCGGAGAGGACGAGATGCAAATACTCAATGTCGTGAACAATCACTAAGGTTCATGTGTTTGTATGAAAGCGTTTTATGTGAATTGCATGAAATGTTAACAATCGTAAAGCGTTTTTTGACGTCACCAAAATTGGGTGTACTTTTGGGTGCAACTAATTTTATACGCCACAGAATATGAACATAAAAAGAACCGTAAATTTCAAATTAGAGCAACGAAAGAA
>N._albigula_661_foregut__coassemble_64_pt1 | contig 13012 bp, 12 predicted proteins | sample N__albigula_661_foregut__metabat2_high_PE_002 | metagenome-assembled genome bin N
TACCGATTCCGCCATCAGGGCCTCCTTGCATCAAGCCACACTTTCGTGAGCCTCTTTGCGATGCAAAGTTAATGTATTTTCAGCTATTTTCCAAATTTATATTCAGATTGCTTCTCTATTTGCACTAATTAACAACCGGAAATCGTCAGCAAGTCCGTCTATAGGAAAATAATGCGGTGCTCCGGATCACTCGTAGCGAATGCGGGTCTTTCGGATTATCTTCCAATAACCGTTTTCGAAGATGGCAGTGCCGGAGCTTTCGGTGACTATGCGCGAAACGCCGGCGGTTTCCTCCAGATCGGTGCCGATGCAGCCGTTGCCGAGATATTCGTTAGGATTCGAGAGTGCTACTTCGACCACTTCCGGTTCGTCGACCACATGGAAAGTTCCTACCATGCCGTCGTTGGTGTCAAGGCGGTAGATGGTGTTGCCAATGCTGACGCGGCGGTCGGCACGAACAAATATTCCGCGGTTGTTGGCGCGTCCCAGATATATGGTCTTCAGTACCGGAGCTTTCGGGGCGCTGTCATCGCTGAGCCGTGCGGCACGTGCTGACTCTTCCGCAGAAGTTCGGGCCGGTTCGGGCCGGTTTGCAGAGGTCTGGCGGTCAAGGCGCAGGCGGCGGTTCTCCTCGCGCAACTGCAGAATGGCATCGTCCTGACGTTTACGGTCAGACTTCAGTCGTTCAATTTCCATTTCAAGGTCGTTGTTGCGACGTCCCTCATCCTCGAGCTGGCGGCGCAATGCCTCCACTTCCTCGTTCTTCTTGGCTATGGCGATGCGGGTCTGCTCGCGCAGCTCGCTGTCGCCGAGTGTGCGACCTCCATCTTCACCCTTGAAGTCATCCTCACCGTCGGCCTGGCGCTTCATCAGGTTGGCGGCGTAAACCACGAGCCATACCACCACAAGGATAAGGATGACAAGTACCACTACGTAAACCCACGTGTGGCTCTGCTCCTTGGGACGTGCCGACTCGGCAGCATCGGCGGCATCTGCCTCGATGGCCTTCTGATCGTTCAGAATCTGCTCCTGTTCACGGGCTGCTTCCGCACCGCCGGGCACACCCTCGGTTGCTGCCATATCAGATGCCGGAGCTGCGGCCTCTGCGGCAGGTGCCGGTGTAGCCGGTTGTGCCGCAGGTGCCGATACGTTCATGGCCATAAGTTTCTTTTTGACGCTCGAGCGGGCTCGCTTGCCCTGCTCATCAAGCTGCGGCGACGTGAAAAATTCCACTGCCCAGAATTCCACAAACTTTTCTTTGTCCCAGCCGGCATAGTCGGTAGGAACTTTCACTGCGGTGAAAGCCTTCAGATTCTCGACCTCCTTGGGTCGCAGTTTGCCCTGAAGTTCCGACATGGTGGTCGCCGACACTTCGTCAAGGTAGCCTGAGCCGTCGTTGGCCCAGCGCAGATAAGTCTTCGCCGTGATGGTGCGGGCCTCTTCCCACTCCTTGTCAGTAACGGCAGCGACCGGCAGTGCGGCAGCCGCCAGGCCGATAACGGCCAATATCTTTGCAAATTTTGTCATATTATATTCAACATTCTATTTTCAACATTCAACATTGTCAACATTGTCACATCTTCTTGCGCAGTCGTGCCACCGGTATGCCCTGGCGGTCGCGGTATTTGGCAACCGTGCGTCGCGACAGGTCGAAGCCGAGAGTCTGCATCTCCTCCATGATTTTGCGGTCGGAAAGCGGATGGCGCTTATCCTCGGCCTCAATCAGCGAGGCTATACGTGCCTCTACCTTGCGGTTGGTCGCCGCATCGCTTCCCTCTTTCTCCTCGCCGATAGAATCGCTGAAGAAAAAGCGGAGAGGGTAGATGCCCCACGGCAGAGCTACATATTTGTTTGACGTGACACGTGATATGACCGACATGTCGTATCCGCACATGTCTGCCACATTCTTGATCATCATCGGCTTGAGCGAGTAGACATCTTCGGTTAGAAAATATTCTTTCTGTATGTTTACAATGGCAGTCATCACCGCCATCATCGTCTGCTGTCGCTGCGAGACCAGACGTATAAAATCGCGCGCGTCGTTGTATCGGGAGACGATAAACTCCGAGCCCTTCTTTGGACGTCCCTTGGCGCTTCGTTCCAGATTGGCCATGGCGGTCTCGAAACTTTGCTCGATGCGAAGTTCGGGTATGCGGTTGTTGAGCGATATGGTTATCTGACCATCCTCGACGTTGACCACAAAGTCCGGGATAATCACGTTGGCATGATCTTCGGCATCGTTGCCGAGCGCGGCGCCCGGTTTGGGGTTGAGTGTCAGAATCAGTTCGATGGCTTCGGTCACCTCCGCGTCGGAGAGTTTGAGCGCTGCCACTATGCGGTGGCGGTGCTTCATTGTGAATGCGGCGTATGTTTCACGTATAATCCGCAGGGCTATATCGCGGCGCGGCGACTGAGGCATAGCCTCGAGTTGCATCTGCAGGCAGTCCTGCAGGTCGCGGGCACCTATGCCCGGAGGGTCGAGACTGCGCACCGCGGCGAGTGCTTCCTCGGCCTGACTGCGCGTTACCTCCAGACCCGGGCCGAAGGCCATGTCGTCAATCAGCTCGGCTATGCTGCGGTGCAGATAGCCGTTGGAGTCAAGACTGCCTATTATGAAGCGTGCCGCGGACTCTGCAAGAGCCGTCAGCTTGCGCTCAGACAGCTGTGCCAATAAGTGATCGTAGATGTTTTCGGTTTCGTCGGCCGGTGTGAATGTGTAGTCCTCGCGTGGTTGCGGGCGTGTGTAGACCGGATAACGGCGTGTGTCCTCTTCGGTTGTCTCTTCTTCCACGCCTAATGCAGGATTGTCCTCAAGCTCACGCTCCACGGCCTCGTCGAGCTCCGGAGCGTTCAACTCAAGCATCCTGACAAACCGCAACTGCTGCTGCGACAGCCTGATGCCAATCTTCTGTGTCAGTTCAAGGTTTTGCTTGGCCATGAGGATATGAGGATTCGCGTAGTTCAGGTTACGCGCAGTTCAGGATGCCCGTAGTACAGAAAGTGGGACTCGAACCCACACGCCCTCATCGGGCAAGGGATTTTAAGTCCCTCGTGTCTACCATTCCACCATTTCTGCATCCGCTGTTGCGGAGTCTGCCGCCTTTGCGACTTTTGCAGTGCAAATTTACGAAATATCGGCCGTATTTCTGCTTTATTAAAGAATATTTTACATTTATTCACATAAATTTACTTATCGCTGCAAAACGCCTGCAGTACATGCGCATAATTTTGTAAAACAACACTCATTATGACTATGGAAAGAACAGGAAATAGCATACAGGCATATCGGGGCCGCAATTATCAGGAGGAAATAAGCTATGTCCGCACGTCGGTACCGGCGGGTTCGGACCGCTTCCGTGTGCCGTCGGGTGCGGCGCATCCCATCAGTTATGGCGACCGCATATTCGTACGGTTGGTGAGTGTGGAGCATGGCTGGCGCACGGTTGCCGAGTTTATGCTGGCGACTGTTGCTGACATGAGCGATGTCTACGGCGAACTGCGCCACTACACTGCCGGCCAGCGCGGCCTGACGCGTCTGTACGTCCGCAACGCAACGCGTGGTTGGAGTTTCGAGCAGCCCTTCATGCTCTACGCCGATGTGCACCGCCGCCCGGCGACCTCGGTAACCCATCCCGTCGGTCAGCCCGCGCAGTCCATCACGCACCGCCATCAGATTCCCGCCTCCGTCCGCCAACTCTACGGGTTGTAGAGGTCGTTGTTGCGGTAGGCGAGGATTTCATTGGCGGCTTTGAGAGCCTCGGCGGCTTTGCTTTCGGGGTTGATTTGTATGGCCGCCAGGTAGTCATTGATGGCCAGTGCACGGTGGCCGGCACTCCAGTGCTTGATGCCTCGCAGTGTCAGCGCTTCATCGTCGCCGGGGTGCTCCTCTATATATGCCGAGAGTATATAGATTGCCTCGTCGGGCGTCAGCCCTTTTATCAATTCACGAATGTCTTTCATAGATTTTCCCAATTCCTAATTCCTAATTCCCTACAGTGTGATGCGCTGGCTGCTGACCGGGCAGTCCATGAAGAGCTGTGCAAATCCGTCGAAAGCCTCGGCGTTCTCGGTGGTGAGGAATTCGACCGTACCACCTTTTGAGCATAGCGCATCCATCTCCGGGTGGCGATGCAGATAGTCCTTGAGGCTCTTGCCCACAATCTCGCCCTGAGCCACAATCTCGACACCCTCGGGGGCATACTGGCGGATTTTCTTCATAAGAAGAGGATAGTGGGTGCAACCGAGCACAAGAGTGTCTATTTCCGGGTCGAGGGTCATAATCTCGTCGATATATTTCTTTACGAAATAGTCGGCACCCGGGCCTGCGGCCTCGCCTGTTTCGATAAGCGGCACCCACATGGGGCATGCGTGCTCGGTGATATGTACACCGTGTTGCAACTTATCGATCTCCATGCGGTACGAATGGCTGCGCACCGTGCCGGGAGTGGCAAGCAGGCCGATGTGTTTGTTGCGTGTTACGTCGCCCACGGCCTCTACGGTGGGGCGAATCACGCCTAACACCCGGCGCCCCGGGTATTTGACCGGAAGCACATGCTGCTGGATGGAGCGAAGAGCCTTGGCCGACGCCGTGTTGCACGCCAGTATGACCAGATGGCAACCGCGCCGGAACAATTCCTCCACGGCCTCGCTGGTGAAATCGAACACTATGTCGAAACTATGTGTGCCGTAGGGTGCACGTGCGTTGTCGCCAAGATACAGGTAATCGTATTGAGGCAATTCGTCGAGAATGCCCTTGAGTATTGTCAAGCCTCCATAGCCGGAGTCAAAGACTCCGATGCGGCCCGGTTTTCTGTTTTCAGCCATTGGTCAATTACTTATGGTAATTTCTTTATAGTTCCGGAACAACTGCTCGGTGCTTTATGTTCCTTCGGTTTGCAAAATTACAAAAAAGTGTCGGAATTCTTGCGAATACCAACACTTTTATAACGTTACTTACGGGGTTTTGTGAGATTGCGCCGTAAATTCGTCTCTGAATCAGATTATTTAATGCCGAGTTTGGCCTTAACCTGCGGTGTAATGTCAGTGACAGGGTCTGCAAAATAGAGTGTGAGACCTTGCTCATAGTTCTGAATCATAGAATATCCATTTTCTTTGCCGACAGACTCAACTGCATCGCGGATTTTCTGGATAACAGGAGCCATGAGTTCCTGCTGCATGCGGCCGAGGTCCTGCTGAGCGCTCTGCTCAAAGTTCTGCACCTTCAGCTGGTAGTCCTGCAGCTCGCGGGTCTTGCGCTCCTTGATGGCCTGGAGTTCATCGGGCTTCATTGCATTGTACTCATCAAACAGGCGTTTCATCTCCTCGTTGAGCTTAGCGTATTCATCCTCATATTTCTTTGAAGCCTCGGCAAGTTTTGTCTGTGCATCTTTGGTTTCAGGCATAAGCTGGATGATAGCGCTTGTATCAACAAGGCCAATCTTGAGAGTCGACTGCGCAGAAGCGCCGAACACGGGCAGCATCATAGCCACCGCCAATAAGATTTTCTTGATCATTTTACTTGTATGTTATTTAAATTTATATTATTCAGATCCTAAATTATAAATTCTAAATTATAAATTCTAAATTATTTCGAGTATCCGAGTTTTGTAAGCACTTCGTTGCTGACGTCGATTCGGGGCGATGCGAACACGATGCTCTGCGATGACGCGCGGTCGAATATTGTCTGATATCCTTTCTCCTCGGCTACGGCTTTGACGGCGTTGTAGACATCTTCCTGGATAGGTTTCATCAGTGCCTGACGTTTCTTGTAGAGTTCACCTTCAGGTCCGAAATACTTATAACGCAGGTCTGTGGCTTCTTTCTCCTTGGCGACAACTTCTTCCTGACGCTTTGTCTTTTGATCATCGGTCAGGAACACCATGTCGGCCTGATAGTTTTTGTACATGGTCTCGGCCTCCTTGGTGAGTTCGTTGACCTCTTTCTCCCAGCGCAGGCTTACCTGATTGAGCTGTTCGTTTGCCATCTCGTAGGCCGGAACGTTGCGCAGTATGTATTCCATATCGACCAGAGCGAACTTCTGTGCCGACGCTGTCAGTGTGGCTGCCACAGCCAACAGCATTGTAATCATTATTTTCTTCATTGCTCTTAACTTTTAAAACTTGTTCTTTTGTTAAGACATTATTTCGAGCCGAAAGGTTTATTTTTATCAAACTTCAACCCTCAAACTCTCAATTACAACATTCAACATTCAACATTGAACATTGGAACTTAGAACTCCTGTCCGAGTACGAAGTGAATCTGGCTGCCGCCCTTCTGACCCCACACCTTGTCGAAACCATAAGCCCAGTCGATTCCCAAGAAACCGAGGATTGACAGGTAGACACGGGCACCTACGCCGGCGCTGCGCTTCAGGTTGAAGGGGGAGAAGTCACCTACGCTTGTCCAGCAGTTACCCGCTTCGGCGAATGCGATGGCGTAGATTGTGGTCGAAGGCTGGAGCAGGAACGGGAAGTGAAGTTCGAATGTGAACTTGCCGTAGGCATAACCTTCGTAACCATTCGGGGTGAACTGTCCGTTCTCATAACCACGCATTGAGATGGTCTCGGTGGCATAAGTGTAGCTTCCGGTCATACCGTCACCACCGAAGTAGAATGTCTCGAAGGGAGTCTTAAGATACTTGTTCCAGCTGCCGAGCAGTGCGAAGTCAGCACGGGTCATGAGCACGAGCGTGAACTTTCCGTCGGGGTCGGTGAGCGGAGTGTAGGTCTTGCTCTTGAAGCGGAGCTTCCAGTACTCAATCCACTTGTATTTCTGGGCACGGGCTGCCTCGCGCGACTCGGAATCTTCGTTGGCATAGCTTGCGAGCTTGTCGAGCTCTTTCCAGTTCTTGCGACCGAACAGGCTGGCCGGAGGGGTCATGGTCAGGTCGATAGAGAACTGCGAACCGCGGCGCGGATAAATCGGGTTGTCGATGCTCGAGCGTGACAATGTCAGTCCGAGTGTCAGCGAATTCGACGTACCGTTGCGCATATAGTAGAGGTAGTCCCAATCCTTGAGGTAGTACCAACGGTATCCGAGAGTGGCCTGGAACTGGAACAGGTCGTCGGGCCAGCTCAGGCGCGTTCCGAAACCAACCGAGGCACCGAACAGCTGGAGCACCTTGTTGGGGTCGTAAGCGTTCTGGAATGCGTAGTTGGTATTGTAGTTGGTGTTATACGAGTATGAGTTGTAGAGGGCTGTCTGGTATGCGCTCTGCCACAGTGAGTTGTAGAACTGTGAGTTGATACCGGTCGAGCGGCTGAAATCGAGCGATACTGCCAGAGAGTTGGGGCGGTTGCCGCCAATCCAGGGGTCGAAAAACGATATCGAGTAGCTCTGATAGTACTTGGCGTTGGTCTGGGCCGAAATCGAGAATGTCTGGCCGTCACCACGCGGAATGATTCCCTTGTAGCTCTTCGGATTGAACAGGTTGCGCATCGAGAAGTTGGAGAACGACAGCGCTACCTGTCCGGTCAGACCGGTCTGTCCCCAGCCGAATGAGAGTTGCACCTTGTCGTTGGCTTTCGACTCGAGGTTGAAGATGATGTCTACGGTTCCGTCGCTTTCGTTAGGCTCGGGACGTATGTCCATATTTTCGGGGTCGAAGTGTCCGGTGGCCGCTATCTCGCGGGCAGAACGCATCAAGTCGCTCTTGGAGAAGAGGTCGCCCGGGCGCACTTTAAGTTCGCGACGCACCACTTTCTCATACAGCTGGTCGTTGCCGTTGATCACAACGCGGTTGACCTTGGCCTGCGGTCCTTCGATGACGCGCATCTGCAGAGCAATGCTGTCGCCATTGATTCGCTTTTCGATCGGGATGAGCTGGAAGAAGAGGTAACCGTTGTCAAGGTAGAGGTTGGCAACAGCGTCATCATCGTCGTGCGTACGCTTGTTCAGGAATTTCTGATTGTATACGTCTCCTGGATACATACCCAGGATAGTGTTCAGAGTCTCGGTGGGGTAGATGGTGTTGCCGACCCATTCAATGTCGGAGATATAATACTTTTTACCTTCATCGACTTTGAGGAAGACATCGACCGAGCCGTCATCGTATCGGGCCACGGAGTCGTGAGTGATTTTTGCGTCGCGATATCCGAGTTCATTGTATTTTTCAAGAATACGGTTTCGGTCGTCGGCAAAATCGCGGTCAACGAATTTCTTCTGGCTGAAGATCTTGAGGAGGTCATTCTTCTCATTGGTCTTCTTCATTACGCGTTTGATCTTGCGGTCAGACAGCACTTCGTTGCCGTCGATGTATATTTTGTGCACCTTGACCTTGCTGTTGCGGTTCACGTCTACATTGAGGATAACCTGGTTCTCTTTTGAGAGGTCAGGATGCTGTGTGATTTTGATCTGAGCGTTTTTGAAGCCTTTCTTGGCATAGTATTCTTCAATCAGGCTCTTGGCACGAGCAATGATATTGGGCGTAAGCTGCTGTCCGGACACCATGCTGAGTCGCTCAATGATGTCTTTCTTCTCGCCCCCTTTCGTGCCGGTGAATGTCATTTCCGACATGCGGGGTTGACGTTGCAGCACGATGTCGAGCCAGACCTTGTCGCCTGCGATTTTCTCGACATTGATTTCAACTTTGGAGTAGAGACTCTGTCGCCAGAATCGCTTCACCGCATCGGTGATTGCCGAACCGGGAATGTCTACTTTGTCGCCGATGGACAGGCCGGAAAAGCCGATAATCAGATACTCGTCTGATTCGGGTATACCTGTAACCTTGATGCCCGCAATCTCGTACTGCTTGGGAATCGGCGAGTATATGATGTCGGGACTGTATATTGTATCGACCGGGGCACCGTTCTCGTTGAGTTTTATGTCGAGTGCCGACGCAGAGGCCGAAGGCAATAATAAGATTGTAAGAACTATTTTCCAGAAATGTTTCATAGAAGTGTGAGTACGCAATCAGTTTAGTTCTCCTCCTTGATTTGGTCGGAAGTTTTGCCAAACCTCCGTTCGCGGCTTTGGAAATCGGCCAAGGCATCGACGAGTTCTGCCTTGTTGAAGTCTGGCCATAAAGTTGGAGTAAAATATAGTTCGCTGTATGCAATCTGCCACAGCAGGAAATTACTAATACGGTGTTCACCTCCGGTTCGAATCAGCAGGTCCGGGTCGGGGATGTCGTGTGTGGAGAGGTGATTGGAGATAGTGTCCTCGTCTATCGAGTCGGGATTGAGTTTTCCGGCCTCGACTTCTGCGGCAATGCGGCGCATGGCGTTGGTGAGTTCCCAACGCGATGAGTAGCTTAGGCAGAGGTTGAGGTTCAGACCGTTGCAATGGGCAGTGGCCTCGACGCCGCTCTGCAGGTCGTCGCGCACCTGAGCCGGCAGTCGGTCTATCTCTCCGAGGAGCCGGATATGCACATTGTTTGCCACCAGTTCGGGGGTCTCCTTGCGGATTGCCCAGCCAATCAGATACATCAGCGTCTGCACTTCCTGCTCCGGACGGTTCCAGTTTTCGGTTGAAAACGCGTACAGTGTGAGATACTTTATGCCGAGGTCTGAAGCTGCCTTGGTTATGTTGTGGACACTGTTCACGCCCTCGGCGTGTCCTTCGCTACGCACGCGAGCCTGACGGCGTGCCCAGCGACCATTGCCGTCCATGATGATGGCAACATGTCGCGGTATGCGCTGCATGTCAAGTTTGTCGAGTTGTGTGTTATTGCTGTCCATTTGATTAGTCTTTATAATTGCAGACCGCGCATCGCTTGCTGAACTCATAGCTTATGGTGATTGTAAGCGTCGAATACCAGTCGGTATTCTTCATGAATTCGCTCTTGATGCCTAAGGGGTCAGATAGCTTTTCGCCATCGAGTTTGTCGCTGAATGTCTTTTTCATCAAGAATTCAAGACCGAGGTTCCAGCGCAGTGCCGGCTTGAATTTGAAGCCTATGCCCAACGGTATTGTGAATGCGCCTCCAAATTTTGAATCGACGCTCCACATGGTGGCTCCGAGGCCGGCGGTGATATAGGGTGTCCAGCGCTTCAGCTTGCGGTAGCTTTCTCCCATGCCGTAGTTGAAGAAGTGGAACTCGAAAAGTTCGGAGAGTTCGTAGAATGTGGTCGAGAATTTGAAGTTCTGTCCGTCGGGCAACACATTGTCTATTTTCGACGAGTCGCCTCGCAGTCCACCCACATAGAAGTTTGTCTTGAGGTTGATCCGGGGGTTATATATGTAGCGGAACAGCAGTTCGGCATCCCAGCTCGGCATCGAGAACAGGTTGGATGAGTTGGCATCTCCCAGGTATCCGGTCATGCCGATTCCACCGCCGATGTCAAACCGGTAGTCCTCTTGTGCACGCAACCCGACAGATGTGAGCAGCGCCGCAAGAACTGTCAATATCTTGAGAGCCTTTATCAAATTATAGGGGTGAATGTTAAGCGGTTGAGTACGCCGCGCCACACTGTGTTGTAGAGTGTGCCGTCAGGTGCGTAACCTCCGAACATATATATGTAAGGGCATTCCCATTTTATAATGTCACCGTCGAGTTCATATTTGATGCGTCGGCGGCTATTGGCCTTCTTTTTCCACAGATCGGAAAGATTGGCCGACTTTTGTGTGTCAATCACTACCTGATCACAGTTTACCATCGCCGGGATAACCTCTGGAAGCTGCATGGCATCGGAACCGGTGCTCCAGTTCACGCCGTTGTCGTACGACACGTATACCGTACGGTTGAATTCACCGTCAAACTTGCGGCCACCCATCAGCATCCACACCTTGAATTCATTCATCGTGTTGCCGCTGGCCGACTTGCGGTAATTGTAATATTGAATCAGCGATGCCCCTTCGAGAGCCGGAATGCCATCCTGGCCGTTACGGCCGAGCTGAATCCATTCGGTGCCGTCGAATGCCCATGTGGCTGACGATATGTCGCCGGAGGCTGTGCGGCCACCGCAGAAGAACGCTACAGGCGATGATGTCCACAAGTTGGTTAGTGTCACGAAGTTCGAGCGTCCGCTCACGGGGAACTCGTCGGGTATTTTGGTACTGTTGATGCCCGATGCCGGGTATTGTGAGTAGATGGTCTCCGAACCGTTGTTCTTGAGACCGACAACTGTGTCGGTGTATCCTCCTATGATTGATGTCCAGGTCTCGCCTGTGGCCGTCCAGCCGCCCTGTGTGGGGTCCATGCTGTAGAGGTGTCCGGCTGTGTCGAGAATCCACAATTTGTCATCGCTCGCTGTGAAACTCTCCACATCGGGTGTGAAGCCGAAAGTGGTGTTGAGGTCGCTCCATTGCCAGCCCTCGATATTGTCCGAACTGCGCAGGGTGTATGTGCCGGCGCTCTCTTCAATCAGACAGTATGCTGTCTCGCCGATCTGCACGGTGCGCTGGCGCAGCGGGGCAGATGCCTGTGTGGGCAGTGCGTTGAGTGCTGTGTCGTCCCAGTAGAGCACATCGGGGTCAAGCTTATGCACGTTTACCTTTATATCGTAGGTAGCCTCCATTGTGTCCCCGGTTTTTATTATGAGCTTCACATCGCCTGTAAAGTCAATCGAGTCGGTAGGATTCTCCTGATAGTTGATTTCACCTTCGCGTTCGCTGCCGCCTGTCATCACGATTTTTGCCTCGCTGAGCTCGGAACTGAACTTGATCGTGGCCACCAATTTGCTCACATCGGTGCCTTTGCGCAAGGAGTCGGCGTTGAATATCATCTTGCGCTGCAGGTCTATGGTGAAGAATGTCGTGTCAATTTCTTGTGACCCGCTTTTTGTATTCAATGTGAAATTGGTCACAGCCAGGTTTGACGGCGTGAAGTAGTACTCTGCCTCTGACTTTTCATTGCACGATGTCATCAGCCCGACAGCTCCGAGGAGTGCCGTGACACCGATAGTAGATAGTGGTTTTATTTTATTCACTGTAATAATGTGTTCATTTTGCGACACTTGTGCCCTCTTTTGAGGTTCAGGTGCCGTAGCGTTCTGCCGTGCTGATTGATTATATTTTATTTTACACGTCTATTTCAACTCGCAAATTTAGCATTTTACGGCGAAATTTACGCTATAAATACATTAGAAAATATTTTTTAAATAATTTTAGCACAAATTCCGGCCTCAATCCGGCTGTCAGAATAGAGCGTTTCTCGACGTATCCGGTCGTATAGTCCGATGTCGATGAATGATTGCACAAGTGTTTTGCCTCCCTCTACCATAAGCGATGTTATCTTATAGTCTTTAAACAGTATTTTCATGTTTGTTTCGAGGTCGGTCGCCGGGTTGAGCAGAATCGGTTCTTTTTTAAATATGTTGAGTCGGTTCCGGACTTCCGGGTCTTTGATGCGCGGCGAGTCGAAGATGACGGGGCGCGGGCTGTTTCCGGGCCAGAGACGGTTGTCGAGACCGGGATTATCGCTGAGCAGGGTGTTTGTGCCCACCATGATTGCGTCGCACATGGAGCGTTCCTTGTGCATCAATGTCTTTGTCAGTGGCGATGATATTGCCAGCGGACCTCCATCGACGGCACTCTGGCAGCCATCGGGGAGCTGAGCATATTTCAATAGAATCCAGGGTCTTTTTTTAGTCTGGGCCGTGAAAAAGCGGACATTTATGTCGAGACATTCCTGCTGCAGACAATTCAGAGTCACTTCGATTCCGGCCTGACGGAGCATCTCCACACCTCGTCCGCATACTTGTGGATTCGGGTCGCCGGTGCCTATCACAACTCGCTTGACGTGGCTGTCGCACAGCAATTTTGCACATGGGGGTGTTTTGCCATAATGGGAACAGGGTTCAAGTGTGACATACATGGTGGAATCGTGCACCAGATGGCGGTCGCTCTCGGCCACACTGTTCATGCAATTGACCTCGGCATGCCACTCGCCATACCGACGGTGCCAGCCTTCGCCTATTATCCGGCCGTCGGGCGCAACCAGCACGGCGCCGACCATCGGATTGGGCGATACGAAACTTGCTCCATTGGCGGCCAGCTCCAGCGCACGCCTCATATAATCTTCATCTCTCATCTGAAATTTATGTCTTAAATTACCTGATACTGAAACCTCATA
>N._albigula_661_foregut__coassemble_65_pt1 | contig 12869 bp, 13 predicted proteins | sample N__albigula_661_foregut__metabat2_high_PE_002 | metagenome-assembled genome bin N
GCTTCGAATGAAATCTCAATCTTGATTCTTCCTTCTCTTGAAGGAGCAGACTCCTTTCTTCGGTCGAAAATGAGCCGCATGGTAGGGTAGTGCTTTATTGTATTCATAACTAATCAGATAACGTGTATCATTGCATGTATCATATTTGTATCATTTTTGCGTGAAAAACAATGAAAAACTATTGAAAATTATGATACAAAAACGATACAAATCCCTCCGGATGCGGTTTGAATTTGATTGCAAGTTGCTGATAGATAAAAGAAAAGGGTTATCGAAAGATAACCCTTCTGTGATCCGCGTGGGGCTCGAACCCACGACCCCAACATTAAAAGTGTTGTGCTCTACCAGCTGAGCTAGCGAATCATCATTTTTGCCCTCGACTCTCCCGAAAAGCGATGCAAAATTACATCTTTTTTTTTATTCCTCCAAATTTTTCGGTAAAAATTTTACATTTTTCTTTCTTTCTTATTAAAAACAGCGAGTATTTCAAAGTTTTATCTTAACTTTGCAGTGTGTTGTCGCGTTTGCCTATTAGATACGAAACCGGCCTACACACCAACTGCATTTTTATAGGTCTCACATAAAGTATGGATATTTCTGTAGTAGTCCCACTATTCAACGAGGAGGAGTCGCTCCCCGAACTGGCGGACTGGATTAAGCGCGTAATGACAGCCAACGGCTTCACTTACGAAATAATTTTTGTAAACGACGGTTCGACAGACCGCAGCATGGACGTTATCCGCAGACTCGCTGATGACAATCCTGCAATCCACGCCGTTTCGTTTTCGCGCAATTATGGTAAGTCGCCGGCTCTCAATACCGGCTTCATCCGCGCACAAGGCGACGTGGTCATCACTATGGACGCAGACCTTCAGGACTCACCCGACGAGATCCCAGAACTCTACCGCATGATTACTGAAGAGGGCTACGACCTTGTGTCGGGTTGGAAAAAGAAACGCTACGACCCGCTATCGAAGACCATCCCCACAAAACTCTTCAACGCTACAGCCCGAAAGGTAAGTGGTATCAAGAACCTACACGATTTCAATTGCGGACTCAAGGCTTATCGGCGCGAGGTGGTGAAACATATCGAGGTATATGGTGATATGCACCGCTATATTCCTTATCTGGCGAAAAATGCGGGATATAATAAAATCGGCGAGAAAGTTGTCAAACATCAGGCTCGTAAGTACGGTACGACCAAATTCGGCCTCGACCGCTTCGTAAACGGCTACCTCGACCTCGGCACCCTCTGGTTCCAGTCGAAGTTTGGCATCAAACCTATGCACATATTCGGTCTGCTGGGGTCTATGATGTTTATAATCGGTTTTCTGGCAGTAATCACTGTGCTTATACTCAAACTGATTGCCATGAACTCCGAGAATTTCCACTTCTATCTGACGAAGTCGGTCTATTTCTACCTGTCACTGGCCTTTATGGTGCTGGGCGTGCAATTCTTCTGCACCGGATTCATCGGCGAGATGATCACACGCAATTCGCCTGAACGCAACAACTATTTGATTTCAGAGGAATTTTAGGAGACAGAAGATAGATAATATTCATGAGAAAACTGTTCTACGGATTGTGCATAATTGCATTGACTGGCGTTTCGGGCGGGTGTTCTGACACTTGCAACGAAAACCGCAGCGCTCTGCCGACAGCCGGATTCTACTATTCGGGCGCTGAGTCGGCAGATCTTGTCACCCTCGACTCACTTGAGGTGATTGGTGTCAACGCGCCCTCTGACTCCGTGCTATCGCCGGCATCGGAGCAGAAAAACGAGCTCTATCTGCCATTCCGAATCGACAGTGACACCACGCAATATGTCTTTGTAGACGCCCACAAGCTCAGCGGTCTGCGCGACACGGTGACATTCGTCTACACGCGCACTCCACGCATTGTAAACCTCGAGTGCGGTGTGAGCTATCTTTACGACATCCGCAGCATCTCGGCGCAGGGCGTGCTGATTGACTCGGTGACATGTCCGCAGGGCTTTATCGACAACGCCGCCGGCCGGAACATCAACATTTATTTCGACGCAACACGACCTGAATGAAGCATCTGCTATTCGTCATATTGACCTTATTCTGTCTGCTGCAGCTGGCAGCTCAGACCGACAGTGTGCCTCAGCTTCAACCTGACAGCCTGCCTCAGACTGCACCTGCGCCTGCCGGGCCGAAAATGACGCCCGTTGATGTCGATGACAACAAGCCACGGGTCATCATGCACTATTATGACCAGCATGGCGATCCTCTCGACGAACCGGTGATGTTTCTCGCCACACTCGACACCGTGACCAAGGTAAAATCCAAACCGCTTTATCCGCTGTACAACGGCATAAATGTCGGAGTCAACTTCGGCGACCTCATCTTTATGGCTTTCGGCCAGAAGCACGCCAACTTCGACGCGTGGGCAAACGTGTCGCTGTTCAACTGGTTCTTCCCTACTCTCGAATGCGGCCTCGGATACATCAACGACACGCCCGACAAGTCCAACTACACGATCAAGACGGCACCGTCGTTCTACGCCAAACTCGGATTCAACTATAATTTCCTATACAAAAGCAACCCTGACTACCAGTTGTTTCTGGGCTTCAGGGCTGGATTTTCAAGCTTTATATACGACATCAACAATGTCGCCATAGAGGATCCGTACTGGGACGAGTCGCAGAATCTGAATCTCAAAGGACTCCGATCGACATCACTCTACGGCGAAGTGCTGGCCGGCATTCAGGTCAAGATTGTGAGCCATTTCTCGCTGGGATGGACAGCACGCTGGCACTTCAAATTCAAAGAATCGTCCGACCGTGGCAACAAGCCGGTTTTTGTGCCCGGATATGGCACCTCGTCTCCATTCACATTCTCGGTGTCGGCCATCTGGACTATCCCTTCGCGCAAGAAGGTTGAGGCAGAACCCACGCCGGAAACATAAGTTGAATTTAGAATTTAGAGACCGTCGATGTAAACAGCGGCTTCTAAATTCTAAATTCAAAATTCTAAATTCAAAATAAGTTTAGTACATTACCGTGAACGGCTCTGTGCGGAACAGGCGTCCGTTGGCTTCGCCGACAAGATCGGAAGTTTTCGAAGTGTCAAGCTTCAACACCGGTGCACCCTTACGCAAATCCACTTTGTTCAGGTCAATATAATAATACCCAGGATTCGTAACAAGGTCGAAGTAATAACGGCGGTTCTTTATATCGCTGTAGCTGCGCCACTGCGTGCTGCTCACGTTGGGTTCTCCTTCGAACTGATAAGTATAAGGAACACTGCTTGTAACCAGAATACTCTTGGTGATCGCTACTGCAAGAGCCGGGTCATCGACGGCATCGACGTGATGCGCGAAGAAGTTGGCACGCACGCACCGGTCCGGACTCGACACGGTGCCTGGCAACATGTTGCGGCCTCCGATTTTATTCCAATAGTCAATTATCGCGGTCATCTGAGGCCAGTTTGGATCATTGCTCATGGCCCGGTAGTCTCCCATATCGTAGATATTGATTTTGCCATGGTCGAATTCAAAGATTATGCTCTTTCCCGAAGCATCGGTCACTCCCCAATGCAAGGCAGAGACGGTGCCTCCATCGAACGTAGCTCCCTGAATCTCGAACGTTGCATTTCTGAGCGCATCGCTCACTTCATCAACAGTGGCATACTGGTCGAGCAGCCATGCCGGAAACACAGCAAGCGACATCGTATTTGGGCGGTTCTGAGTCGTATCATTATATACAGTGCCCTTGCAGAACAGTCCGTTGACAACAAGTCCCTTCTCGTTCATACCCTCGGTGACACCTCCGTCGTAGCTGACGGCATAGACAGAACCATACTTCGATGTCCAGCGTATCGGATTGTCGAGATTGGTGCTCTGCTTCTTCATGCCCCTCGGATAAACATACAGATTAGTCGGAATCGGAGTTTTCCAATCGAGCGAACGGCCGACTACATACAAGTCATCAACTCCTTTATATAACACACGCGTACACGCATCTCCCATCAATGGAGCGAATGATGCGGCTGCAGCTACGGCTGCTGCCCCCATGGCAAGGCTAAATTTATTCATAATAATGGTTGTTTTAAATATTGAATAATGGTTGTTTTAAATATTGAATTTCAATATTTAAAACAACCATTATGGCAACAATGTTGGAGCCGGAGAGTGCAAAAAATGTTTTGTGCAGTTCTTAATGCATAATTAGCACAGGTGCACCGGGAAGGCCCACAAACGGATAGTCGGGAAATTTCTGCTTGAATGCAAGTGCACTGGCACGAGCCTCGTCGAGCGTACCGACTGTATCGGACAGTGCATAGTATTTCCCACCTGATGCTTTGGCCGTCACGGCGTGGTCGAACCCTTGACTACGTATGGCCTCGACTGTTGACTTGGCATTGGTATCCATTTTGAAGACACCGACAGCCACCGCCCATTTGCCTGTTAGACGCGTGCCGTCAAGATTGCGCAAACGAACCTTATCGACAAATACCGAATCGGAACCTATGACACGGAGTTGCGGTCCATCATCGCTCAGAAGACCGGTGGCAGGTCGCATCTGCTCAGCGGCCACTTGCTCACGCTTGGCTTTCGCAGCATCGTAGGCTGCCCGATAGCCCTGCTCGGTGGGCTTGCAACCTATAAAAGCAAGCGCGGCCATAGCCGCGCCTGCCATTATTATAAGATGTTTTTTCATTCTACTGTGACTTTCTGTTGTTCACACCTTGCCGGTTATCAATTGTCTGTCTGAATAATCAGATGCGAAGTCAGTGACCAGAAACGGGCCGGATTGACAATCTCGACAGTCTTGGGGCCATCTTTTTCGCCAACTATGCGATATGATCCCTCGGGCATGTTGGTCCAGATTTTAACCTTCTTTGCATTTGTCGGAATCGAGGTGAGCGTACGCTTGTCGGCCTTTACGAAATAGGAAGCGTCGAACTGGCCCTTGAGCACTTTGGTGGCACCGAGGAATTTCTTCTCCAACAGACCTTTCTGCTTGAGTTCCTTGTTCGAACCGATAGCATAGTAAACAGTGTTTGCCTCGGCTGCAGCGGCTTCTGCAGCTGCCTGAGCCTCCTCTTTGGCGGCAGTTTCAGTCTTCACCTGCTCCTGTGTCTCGGCAACCTGAGTGTTGAGGTTGGAGATTTCCTCTTTAGCGGCCGAAAGGTCGTTCTCCAACTGAGCTATTTTCGCATCCTGCTGTTCGAGACGCTGGCGGAGCTGCGTTATGGTCTTGGCTTGAACACTGTTCTCGTTGCCACTTGCCTTAACTTTTGCCTCCATCGACTCGAGGAGCTGTTTGTTGGCAGCCAGACGAGCCTTGATTGTCGAAAGGTTACGACGGATTTCTGCGCGTCTGTCGGATGTCTCGCCGTTGCCCATGTTGTAGAGAAGTCCCTCCTGCGTATTGATTGAATCAAGACCTGTGTAGATGTCGCCCATGAGCAGCATCAATGAGTCGTTGAAGTTGGTAGCTTCATTATATTCGGCTGTGAGGTCAGCGATTTTCAAGGAATCTTCCTGGATTTTCTGTTTGTCTTTGCCCGAGCAGGCAGTCAGGATAAGGGCGAAAAGCCCAACGATAAATAAATTCTTTTTCATAGTTATAATGGAATTAAAGATTGATAATCTTATTAACATTCCGATTAAGTTGACCAATCAGTGAGATCAGTGCTCAAAACCGGAATTATGCCGGAGCTATGATGATAACAATCTCTCCTTTGGCTTGGTTCGCTTCGTAGTGAGAATTTAAGTTCTGCAGTGTGTCGCGCCGTATCTCCTCGTGGAGTTTTGATATTTCGCGGCACACGGCAGCCTGACGGTCACCTCCGAAAGCATCGGCAAGTTGACGGAGCGTACGTGCGAGTCTTAAAGGTGACTCATAGATAATTACGGTTCTCGGATCTTCAGCAAGCTGCGCAAGCCGGGTGGCACGACCCTTTTTGAGTGGCAAAAAGCCTTCGAAAGCGAAGCGGTCGCACGGCAGCCCCGAGGCCACGAGCGCCGGGACGAATGCAGTGGGACCGGGCAGGCATTCGACTTCGATACCCGCCTCCCGGCACGCACGTGCAAGCATAAAGCCCGGATCGGAGATGCCGGGAGTACCGGCATCCGAAACGAGAGCCACATCCTTGCCTCCAAGTATTTCTTCGACAATACCGCCGACGGCGCGATGCTCGTTGTTGCGATGATGGCTACGCATCGGCGTGTGTATGTCGTAATGCTTCATCAGAACAGCGCTTGTACGCGTGTCCTCGGCCAAAATCAGATCCGCCTCTTTAAGAGTGCGTATGGCCCGAAACGTCATGTCCTCAAGATTGCCTACGGGAGTAGGCACTATATGCAGCATTCCACTCATGCCTTGTAGTAATCTTTGATTATTGCCATAAAGTCCACCACATCCTGATCTTCGGGATTGAGGCCCATATCCTGGATGAACAGTTCCTCAGCCTCGCTGTACGAATCGAGGGTGGCCAGATGCTCCATCGTGGCCTTAAATTCGGCGTCGCTACCGGCAAAGATAGTCCTGCGGAAGCGATATCGGTCGTTCAGGCAGAACGAAGGGGGTGTCTTGGATCTCGATGCGGATGGCAGCGGTGCCGACTCTACCGAAGGTTTTGCCACTATTGACTCTACTGAAGTTTTTGCCGCTACCGACACTTCCGATGTTTTTGAAGCTACCGGCTCGACAGCAGGCTGCGGATTCGTCACGTAGTGAGATTCCGGGTCTGACGATGCCATTGCGTCATCAATGCGGAGTTTCGACAAAAGAACCGATGCCTCACTGATGCGCGCTTCGATTAGTGGAAAGAGTTCTGCCAGTTTTTCCGGGCGCAACTGCAGCAGTTCGAGCAACCCCTCAGCCTCGTAGATTCGGTCTTTTATCTGGTTGATATTATTTTTCATTATGGTCTATAATTGGGTTTACAATTCTTGTTTACATTCACCTCATCAGCTCCCTCTCAATGAGTAGAGAAAGTAGAGAGCAGCAGTTTCTCCAGTTGTGCGCGGGCAGAAGCGCGGTTTTTCATCTCGTTCATCATTACGACAACAATATGAGTCGGCTCATAGTTCTCATTCAACTTGTATCCGGCATAGCACTGTATGCCATTCATCGAACCGGTCTTCATGGCGATATAGCCTTCGAGCGGCGTGCCTGCAAGGAACTTACGCAAGGTACCTTCCTGTCCGGCCAGCGGGAAGAAGGAGGCATAGTACGGATTGTCCGACATCTCTGAGAGCACATTGGCCATAAACCGGGCCGTGACACGGTTCTCGCGCGATAGTCCCGACCCATCGACTATATTCACCCCGTCGATGTCTGCTCTGCGGTGTTGCCAGAATTTCATCTCCTCCTCGGCACCACGGGCAACGGAGCCTTCGCGACCATATTTATCGCCAACCGTACGGAGAATTGCCTCAGCGAACTGATTATCACTGCGCATCATGCACGACCGCATGATTTCATCAATTGGCGCTGACACATGTGTGCCGAGCTGATGACGCCGTCCACCGTCGGTCGTTTTGCCAAAAACTTCAACTCCTGAGCTCTTGAGAGCCGATGTGAGTCGAGAGCGGAACATTGCGGCCGGGTCTGCCACCGAACGGTCTCCACTCGCATTGTCGCTGAAATTGAATCCGTGAGTCCCGGTGCCGTAGGCATGGGGCAAATCACCTTTCTGCCACGTGGGATTTATAGCCGGGCCCGGAAAAGCGGACTCATCTACAACTATCTTACCATCAATGGTCCGCACGCGGTTCTCACGCAACCAGCCGACAATCTCGTTGACAATATCTTCCGAACCAGGCTCATGGCGTGTATTGATGCTTGGATCGCCGGAAGCTTCCACAACCAAATCGCCTTCGAGCACACCGTTGCGTATGCGTCCGGTGTACTTTACCGGAGTTTCGTAACGGAAACCATGCCCCACCTTGTGGAGCAAAGTGGCCGTGCTGACACTCTTCAATATCGAGGCCGGAATGAGCGGCGATTCAGCATTGTAAGACACAATCTCCTCGCCGCTCATCAGGTCGATGACCAGCACGGAAGTTTTCGGTGCATTGATGGCGGCGCTGCCGGTAAAATCCGTCAACGCATCGGCCCATGCAGCAACCGTACACAATATCAGCAAAACCAGGGCAAGCGATGTCCTTTTCTGAAAATTCATACCACAAAATTAACGATTCCCTGCCGTTATCCAAAAAAATTAACTAAATTTGTATGTTATATAAGGAAAACACCTATCACCTTAGTAACAATACAAAATATGGAACGCCGACCATACACTTTCGACCGCGTGATCCGCATTGTTTTCTCCATATGCGGGCTCCTCGTTGCGCTATATCTGCTCAACTTGCTCAAAGGAGTGTTGCTCCCATTTCTTGTGGCATGCCTTATCTGCTATATGCTTGAACCCATTGTAAAATGGAATATGCGCTGGACTCACCTGAAACGCCGCTTCGTTCCAGTCGTGCTGACACTGCTCGAAGCCTGCGTGGTGGTCAGTGCTTTCTGCATGGCGTTCTTCCCGTACATAATCAGCGAATGCTCACAAATGGCCGATATGGTGCGCGCCTACGCCACCCAGCAAGTGTCAATACCTTTCATCTCGGAAAGCATACACCGCTTCATCCGCGACAATATCGATTTCGACCAGATTATGAGAATACTCTCGCGCGATGAGTGGAAGAGCATCATAAAAAGCACCCTGCAACAGTCATGGCACTTTTTGACTTCGGGAATGGCATTCATTGCCAGCCTGGTCAGCTGGATGGTGGTGATTATCTATGTGCTCTTCATCATGCTCGACTACGAACGGCTGATGCTCAGCTTCCGCCAACTTGTGCCGCATGCTCAGCGCAACCGAGTGTACCGGGTGGTCAAGGATATCGAGACCACGATGAACCGCTACTTCCGTGGCCAGTTTCTGATTGCCTCGATTGTCGGTGTTCTTTTCTCAATCGGATTTCTAATAATCGGTCTGCCTATGGCCGTGGTGTTCGGGCTCTTTATCGGCATGCTCAACCTCGTGCCCTATCTGCAGCTGATTTCGTTGCCGGTTTGTGCACTGCTCTGTCTGGTATGCACCGCAGGAACCGGTGTGAATTTCTGGGTGATATTCTGGGAATCAATGGCTGTTTACGTAGTGGTTCAGGCAATACAGGATCTTATTCTCACCCCTAAAATCATGGGGCATGCCATGGGCCTTAACCCTGCGATTATATTGCTTGCTTTGTCGGTGTGGGGCAGTCTGCTCGGCTTTATGGGTCTAATCATCGCACTGCCTCTCACAACACTGCTTCTCTCCTACTACAATCTGTTCGTCATTGAGAAAAACGCTCTTGAGCAACCTTGAATTCCAAGTGCGCAAAATCATAAATTCGCAATTATCCACACATATCATTTCTTATGAATCTTCCCGTTGCTCACATATTCGCCACACTGCCAAAGGAGACAACCGCGTCTGAAGTCAGACAATTTCAGGAGAAAATTGACCCATCATCGGTTCAGTCTGAGTCCAAGAGCGAAGAACACACCAACGGTCTGATTGCCGATCTGGCCTGGATTCTGCTGCTTGGTGCAGTCGTGACGTTACTTTTCAAGAAGCTGCGTCAACCGGTTGTTCTCGGTTACATACTCGCCGGATTTTTGGCCAGTCCAAAGTTTGTATACCTCCCCTCGATAACTAACCCCGACAACATCACGTTCTGGGCCGACCTCGGAATCGTGGTGCTGATGTTCTCGATCGGACTGGAGTTTTCGTTCCGCAAACTGCTCAATTCCGGCAGTTCAGCCATAATAACGGCGCTCATTATCATCACAGGCATGACATTTGCAGGCTTCGGCGTGGGTTACATACTGGGACTGAATATGATCAACCGCATATTTCTGGGAGGCATGATTTCGATGTCATCGACCACGATAATCATGAAAGCTCTGTCAGATTTGGGACTCCGTCAGCGTAAATTCGCCACGCTTGTGCTTGCCGTGCTTATAATCGAGGATTTGTTTGCAGTCCTGATGCTCGTGCTGCTGTCATCGCTCGCCATGGGAAACGTCGAAGGCACAGAGCTCCTGTTCAGCATCGGAAAACTGCTTTTCTTCCTGATTATCTGGTTTGTTGTAGGCGTTTACCTGCTGCCGACATTCCTGTCGCGCAGCCGCAAGTTTCTCAACGACGAAACGCTGCTTGTGGTAGCCATGGGTCTCTGCTTCTCGATGGCGATTTTCAGTGTGGCATGCGGATTCTCGCTCGAACTCGGAGCTTTCGTAATGGGTTCGATTTTGGCAGGCACTGTGCTGGCCGAACGCATGGAGAAAGTCATCACTCCGGTCAAGAACCTGTTCGGCTCGGTTTTCTTCATTTCTGTCGGCATGATGGTCGATCCCAATGTTCTGACGCAATACTGGTGGGAGATCCTTCTGCTTGCCGCTGTGGTCATTACCGGCATGATAGTATTCGGCTCGCTGGGTATGTTGGCTACGGGTCAGAATCTGAGAGTAGCCATCGAGAGCGGTTTCACGCTGACACAGATTGGTGAGTTTTCGTTCATTATCGCGTCGCTCGGCATGAGTCTGGGCGTGTTGGAACAGCGCCTCTACCCCATCATCGTGGCCGTGTCTGTTCTTACAATTTTCACCACACCTTATTTTATCAAGATGAGCGACGGAGCGGCTAATATCGCGGAGCGACATCTGCCCAAGGGGATGCGGTTCCTGATCGACCGTTATTCCGGTCAGTCGTTCGACTCAAATGAGACCAAGCGACTATGGCGCGCCATACTGAGCCGCTATTTGTGGCGGATCTTGCTGTATTCGGTTGTGCTTCTGGCAGAGATTCTTTTCTCCGAAGCATTTCTCTTCCCCATGGCCGACAAGTATTTCGGCAGCCTCGGACATGTGATTGCCACTGTGCTGACCGTTATAGCCATGCTTCCATTCCTGATAGCGCTGACTTTCAGTGGCACGCAGAATGCCGACAAGGTACGTCTGCACCAGACTGCCGCATTCTACGACGTACCGCTGCTAGCCATGCGTATCATCCGCTACCTGGTGGCTCTGTTCTTTATCGTATATTTCACTACAGTCGCATATTCGTCACTGACAGGATGGCTTGTGGGAGCCGGATGCTTCGTGCTGGTGCTGATTTTCGCAAGTACGAAGATTGTTCGCCGCTACCGCACTATGGAAGACAAGTTTCTTAACAACTTGAACATCCGTGAGAACACTCGTCTGGGCATTAACAACAATCTCGTCGACGACATGCATCAGGCATTCATCGAGATTGACCAGAACACGCCGTTCGTGGGTGACCGTCTGGTCGACTCGGGACTCAGACGAGACTACGGTGTGAGCGTGTCGAGCATTCAGCGCGGCGAGAGCTACATGCCTCTGCCGGCCAAAGACACACGTCTGTTCCCCGGCGACATACTCGGCGTAATCGGAACCGACCTGCAGCTGCGGCATCTTAACAAAGACATCGAGGCGTACCATGAAGCCGCCGACAATTTAGCTTCGGCCCATCAGACCCACGTCGAGCTGACAAGTATCAGGCTGAACGCAGATTCGCCAATCATCGACATACCTCTGCGCGACACAGACATCCGTCATGATTTCTATTCGATGATAATCAAGATGCAACGCGGCGAAGAGTTCTACCAGCCGTCGCCCGATCTTGTGCTGCGTCAGGGAGATGTGGTCTGGGTGGTAGGAGACCCCAACTTCTTCGAGACAATCAAGGGCAAACCCTTGAGACCGGCATAACGTTAATATTTCGGGTCATGAGCCTGATTCAACAACACCCTCGTTTATAAAAACAATACGATATTAAACTTTACGATACAAATAGTATGAAACTCACGATTTTGCCGTCAATGGCGTTAGTTCTCGCAGTGCTTACGTTGAGCGCATGTGGCGGAAAGAAGGAATCAGAAGCCGAACAGCAGTCGGATTCGGCACAGACAGTCGAAATGGAGTCTCCGGTAGCCGGGACCACCGAATATTTTCTTACCGCCGATTCAATCGGTCCGGTCCGGTTGGGTGACAATATATCAGCCATGCCTGCGGCAGTCGCCAATCTCTACGACATGATGCTACCCACTGAGACACCTGACGCAATGGCCTATACCTTTTTGTTGGCTGATGTGCCGCAATTCACCATATATGATTTTATGGAGGGCAAGGTCGATGTAATAGCTCTCGAGGGCAATGCGCGTGCCATCAACACACCCAAAGGCCAGATACGTGTCGGTGACGAGTTCTCGAAAATACTGTCCTTGCCCGGTGTTGAGTCCGAATATGAGAACATGGACGACATGGGCGTATGGTACTGGAAATGGAACGGGCTGTTTTTCAGCGTTGATGAGACCAATCTTGACGAGTCGCTGTCCGAGGCTCTCTGTGACGGCAAACGTCCGCCTCGTGCTGCCGCGTTTACTCCCGATGTCAAAATCGGCTACATAGCCACCGGACTACCATTCTAAAGAGAAAATCTATACATCATGAAACATTTCTTAAGCGTGGCAGTGCTGGCAGCACTGTCGACAACAGAAGCAAACGCAGCCGGCGAATATCCTGTGCCGCTGGACTCAATCAGACTCAGCGACCCTTTTGTCTTGGCCGACAGCGCCAGTAACATGTACTACATGACCGGCGCCGGCGGCCAACTTTGGAAGAGTCCGGACCTGGCAAACTGGGCCGGACCGTTCGACGTGATCGAGCCCGACCCGGACTCATGGATGGGAGAACACCCGATGATCTGGGCGGCGGAGATTCACCCTCACAACGGCAAATATTACTATTTCGCAACTTTCACCAATCCGAACATAAAGATAGACAACGGCAACGGAGTGAAACTCGACCGCAGGGCATGCCACAT